>ERZ795059.199-NODE-199-length-86092-cov-10.563339_pt1 | contig 86092 bp, 63 predicted proteins | sample MGYA00375143_ERZ795059 | MGnify/ENA primary metagenome ERZ795059 (study PRJEB30188, sample SAMN05720168) | activated sludge metagenome | isolation source: Anaerobic digester | place: USA | collected 2015-01-07 ... | reverse complement strand
TCCGCATCCCCGGGGTGTGTTTGCATCGCCGCCCGCGCCTCCGTTAAACGATCCAAAGCACCTCTCTGAACCTTCCCCGTCTCCGCCTTCTGCTGTTTATGCTCCGCACACCCCGGAAGCAAAAGCATCCACGCTGCCATCAAGCACCCCATACAAGGGATGATGCAATTGCGCCTGATGGATATGCCTGTATCTTTTATTCTCATTTGATTATGTGTTTTCCCTTGTACAACATTCTTTTACCGTCTCAGATTATCCCTTTTGCCATGATAGGCGTCAAAAAAATAATATGACTGCAAGCTGAGTATGAAAAACACGGACTGTTACTATGTGCGCCCATTGAAAGGGACATGCCGGATCATCGGCGCCGGGTGACTTGAGTGGAACAAGGGTTTGGTGGTATGACCTAGGTTTCCCTGCTGGTGGCGGGAAGTAACGGATGAAAGGAGTCAAGCATGATTGCGGGAATGATGCGTGTTGTATGGGGATCCAGGATGACTTTACGAATTGCCTTGCTGCTATGTGGCGTCGCGATGTTGTTTTCCGGAAACGAGGCATGGGCGCAGGAAAAAGCCCCCAAGGATCTTACCGCAGAGTTTGCGAACCCCGGTCCGGAATTCCGCGGAAAGCCGTTTTGGAGCTGGAATGGCGAGTTGAAGGAGGACGAATTGATCCGGCAGATCAATGTGCTCAAGGAGATGGGCATGGGCGGGTATTTCATGCATTCGCGCACGGGTCTGGCCACGGAATATCTCGGGGATGAATGGTTCCGGCTCATTAATGTGTGCGCGGATGAAGGCGCACGGCTCGGCATGGAAGCCTGGCTCTATGACGAGGATCGCTGGCCGAGCGGCACGGCGGGCGGGTTAGTTACGGCAGATCCCAAGTTCCGCCAGAAATATATTAGCATGAACACAGTTTCTCCGAAGGAATTCGAATGGAAGGACGGCATTATCGCCGCGTTCGCCTGCACACTCGACAAGAACAGGTATACCGATTGTGAACGGCTCACCCCAACCTCGAAGGCCGCGAAACTGAAGGACAAAACGATCCTGGTCTTTACCATTGAGACCCCTGTCCCATCGTCCTTCTTCAACGGCAACACGGATGTGGACCGGCTCAACCGCGAGGCCACCGACTATTTTATCCAGTTGACGCACGAAAAATACCGGGAGAAATGTGGTGCGCGCCTGGGCACGTCCATTCCTGGCATATTCACGGATGAACCCCATCGAGGCGCCGCATTCTCGGGCTTTGGCGTGGACAACGCCAACTGCTACCGGATGACATCGTGGACGGATCGCCTGCCGGAAGAATTTCAGAAACGATTCGGCTATGACATTATCGAAAAACTGCCGGAACTGTTCCTGAAAAAAGACGGGCAGGCGGTCGCCCCGGTAAAATGGCATTACATGGAACTGCTCCAAGAATTATTCCTGGAAAATTGGTGCAAGCCCTTCCGTGAATGGTGCGATCGGAATAACATGATTTTCACCGGCCATTTCCTGCACGAGGATTCGCTTACCTGCCAAGCGGCGGTGCATGGGTCGCTCATGCGCGCCTATGAATATGAACAATACCCTGGTGTGGACGTGCTCACGGAAGGCAACCGGAATTATTGGATCGTGAAGCAGCTCTCAAGCGCGGCGCGGCAGTTGGGGCAGAAAATGCTCTTGAGCGAATTGTACGGCTGCACAGGCTGGCAGTTTAATTTCCAATCGCACAAGGCGGTAGGCGACTGGCAGGCGCTGTTCGGCATCAATCTTCGCTGTCAGCATCTTTCCTGGTACACGATGGCGGGCGAGGCCAAGCGCGATTATCCCGCGAGCATCTTTTTTCAGAGCGGGTGGTGGAAAGACTACCATTTCGTGGAGGACTACTATGCGCGGATGAACCTGCTCCTCGCGCAGGGCAAACCCGCCTGTGACGTGCTCATGCTCAATCCTATCGAAAGCGTCTGGTGCCAAGTAGGAATCGGCTGGGCGGAAGAACTTTCCGCCAAAGCCAAGGAAATCCAGGATCTGGAGCGGGCCTACACCGAAGTTTTCTTCTGGCTCACCGGCTCTCACATCGATTTCGATTACGGCGACGAAGAAATGTTCGCGCGGCTCTGTCATGTGGAAAATTCAGGCGGCGAACCCATTCTGCGCTTCGGCCAAGCCGAGTATCGCGTCGTCATTGTTCCCAAAATGACCACCATCCGCTCCACCAGTTTCAAACTTCTCGATGAATTCCATAAAGCAGGGGGCAAAGTCGTATTTGTGGGGGATGCACCTGAGTATGTGGATGCCGTTACGTCCGCCGCTGCGACCGATTTGGCGAAACAAGCTGTTGCTGTGCCCTGGAAACGCGACGCGCTTATGGATGCCGTTAACGTTTCGTTGCGGATGCCCGTGGAAATTGTGGATGCATCGGGCGTTTCGGCGGAAAAGATCTTCTGCCAGTTGCGTGATGATAATGGGACAAAAATCCTGGTGGCCATCAATACCAGCACGGATGAATGGCAGCGCGACACGCTCCTGCGCGTCAAAAACGGTGGTGCGGTTTCTGAATGGAATTGCCTCACCGGAGAGCGATGCACCGTGCCCGCACGCGAAAATTCCGGCTGGACCGAATTCACCACCGACTTTGCGCCCAGCGGCGAACACTGCTATTTGCTAACTGCCAAGCCAATCCCCAATCTGCCGCCGCAACCGCAGTACAAAGAAATTGGGCGGCAGGTGTGCAGCGGCCCCTTCGCATACACACTCAGCGAACCCAATGTCTGTGTGCTCGATCTTGCGGATTACCAGATCAACGATCAGCCGGTGCAAACCGAAACGGAAATCCTTAAGATTGATCGCGCCGTCCGCAAGGCGTTCGATTTACCCATGCGCGGTGGCGACATGGTCCAGCCGTGGTACAGCAAGAAGTTCGCGGCCAAGCCGGAAAACAAAGGCAAGGTGCGCATCATGTTTTCATTCCAAGTGAAAACCGTGCCTGAAGGCACGGTGCAATTGGCGATTGAAGAACCGCAGAATTTTGCGATTGTATTCAATGGCCATACACTCTCCAACACCCCGAACGGGTGGTGGGTGGATCCCGCGATCAAGACTATCGACCTCCCCTTGGACTTCTTTGTGCAGAGCAACAACCAGATCGAACTGATCACAGATTTCCGGCAAGATATGAATCTCGAAGCCTTATATCTGCTCGGACAATTCGGCGTCCGCATTGAAAAAACACAAAAAAGCCTAATCCCGCTGCCTGAGAAACTTGCCGTGGGTGATCTCACCACACAGGGCCTGCCTTTCTACAGCGGCACGGTGACCTACCGCATCCCCGTAGAGAAAAAGCCCGATACAGGACAGTATGCGTTTATCGCCGCCTCGAAATTCGAGGCTGCCTGCATAAAACCTGCCGCCGACAAGATCATTCCGTGGCCCCCCTTCGAGGCGGATGTCACCAAAGAAATCCAGGAAGGCGGCGAACTTCAGGTTCAAGTGGTCTTGACGCGCCGCAACACGTTCGGACCATTGCATCAAGTCCCGGTGCGCGCTGGCAGTTACGGTCCTGGTAGCTGGACCACCGGCGGAAAGGGCTGGTCGCAGGAATACCAACTGTACCCCGCCGGCCTGTTGGAAGCCCCTATCATTTTGCTGCGTGCGTCCAGCGATTCATAAGCAAGTACTAATAGTTTATACCACGGCCAAGGCGGTAAATTCGCCGTGGCCGTTTATTCATTTAATCCAGACAGCCCGGAATTCCAGTGGCTTCAGCGTTTGCTCAATACCGCCTTCCGGTGAAATCGAAACAGGACATTCGTTTACGATGTCCCGGGCATTCAATGTTTCCGGGAGTTCCAGACGTTTAAGATTCAATCGCACCTGCACCGTTCTGTTTTCTTTGCCGAGATTAGAAAAGACGATAACCGCCCCGTCTTTTCCACGGGCGTACAGGCTGGCCTTGGTGTCGTTGGAATCCGTGGTGACATAGTCCTGGTTGTTCCAATAGGGCAGCCATTTCGCCTGTTTGCGTCCGAATAGGTCCATTGCTTTCCAAAGCTTGGATTCTAGTTCAAGACCGCCCCCCAGATTGCCCCGGACCAGCACGTCATGAAGCAGGGAAAAAGACATGGCTTCTGAATAGGTGTAGGGCTTGTTGTAACACAACAACTCGGCGGGAACGCCCCACTGGTGGCCCATGAATTCGCACCGGAACGCTTCCATCGGCAACACGTCCAGCGACCACGGTCCGCGTTCAATACTCCCGAATTGTTCACCATCCCAATAACTGGTGGCGAAGGCAATGGTCGGAATGGTCATGACCGTGGATTGATGCACGTTAATCATGCCGTTGGGCTTGCGGGTCTTGACGATGGTCCAAATCCTCTTCATGATATCGCGTGTGGCGAATATGGGATAAGTGCCGCCGATCGTGCCATCGGGTTTGGCGTAGCCACACCCATGCTTTACATTCTTGCATTCCCAGGGGTCCGCGGTGCCATCCAGATAGACACCGTCCAGATCATATTCGTCCATGGCTTTCGCGATGCCATCGGCAATGAAGTCCTTCCATTCGCTCCGGTAGCAGACAATATAAGCATTCTGTTCCGGCAGTCGGTGATAACCTCCGGCGCGCGGCGCAACCAGGCATTTTTCACTGTACTCTTTCCATTCCGGCGCGATGTTGGACATCTCATAGCCGAAATAGGGGATCAGCCGGATATTGCGCGCATGGCATGCTTTAACGAGTTTGGTCAATTCGGCCCCGTGCGTGGTAGAGGTGTAATTCTGGATATCGGTCCAGTGCTCATGAAAACAGATGGTGCGAACACCCAGGTCCGCCAGGCGATCCAGCATCGTGCGCTGAGCGCCCGTGGCGTTGGAAGTGGATTTATCTGGTTCATCCTCAATGCCATAATTTCCATGGTGGCAGATGCGGAAATCCCAAACATCCTGCGGATTGTCCCGCACCGGCGTGGCTTGAAATCCGAAAGTATAATCCAGCGGCTGCGCCACTTCCGTCGGCGTTGAGATGATGTTAATGCGCAGAAGCGTTTCCTGCTCTCCTGGGATAATTTGCGTTACTTTGTTCGGATCGTTAACGAAAAAGTTTCGGTCCGATTCGGAGAACCAACAGAAACCCCGTTCCTCATCCCCCATCCAAACAAATGGACGAAATACCGTATCGGTGGGTGTGGCGGGTGTTGCACCGGCGTTGTAGGCACTGCCCCATTTGCCAGGATAGCTATACAGGTACCGGGCGTGTTCGCTTTTAAACGGGATCTCAAGCGCCAAAGATTCCAGCATACATTTTTCTTTCGGGACTAGCTGCCAATCGGATCGGAGCATGCCATCGAATTCGGCGGTGATTACCGCGGTTAACCGAAACATCGCGGATTCGGCGCTTGTGGACACTTTGACGATGCCATCGTTCACCTTTTGCACAAGGGTTACCTGGGGATTCCAAGTAACCTCTTGACCATTTGCATAGGTTACAAAACGGATTGGCCCGGTCAATAGCGATGCACCAGCGGCCATCACTTCCACCGGCGCGGGAAGGCCGTCAAACAGGTATTGGCGGCCCCAAGGCCGGACCGCATTGCTTTCCGCCTGGATCGGCTGCCATCCAGGCAACAGGCCGTCGCAAACTCCCGCCGTCGAATTCATCCAATTCGGCGGGGCGGGCGTTGCGGACTGATTTTCGGAAGTATCCGCTCCTGCCATCGCGCATAAAAATGCCAATACTACCCCAAGCCTTCCCAATGACCACAATCGTATTTGCATATGCGACTCCGAAATCTTTTAGAGAGATAGTCTTATACACTCGCTGAAGTATTGTACATCTGGTTAGACATGCAAAAAAATACATAAGATATATCGACAAATCATTTTTCAATACACTTGGATAATATGCGCCATTGGCGTATACATGATTTTGAAAAATTGATCGCAAGCATTAAAGAAGCTGGTGAGATTAAGGCTGGAAAAAGAAAGCCTGGCAGGATGCGCGAGATAACATCGCCACAGATTCGCAAAGTGCGGCAGAAGCTGCATGTCTCTCAGACAGAATTTGCCCAAATGATCGGGGTAAGTCCGCGGACTCTACAAAACTGGGAACAAGGCCGTCGAAATCCCGACGGACCAGCAAAGGCTTTGTTAAAAGTTGCAGTGAATAATCCCAAAGCTGTCCTTGACGCGTTGCATCCATAGCGTGCAAACAATCGTGCAGATTATTGAATTGAGTGCCTGCCTTTGAGGCAACCATACCGATCCATGCTCCTGGAATAGCATGGAACCTTTGCCTTACAGCCCAAGATATGTACGCTACATACTGAGCAACTATTCACATCGAAACCGCTCTGGGAGTTCTCTGGGTCTATAGAAATATCTCTTCGGGAGATTCATTGAAAACAAGGATAGGATGTATTGTAAATGGATTTTCACAAGGAAGAAACGACGCTGAATATTTCATTGAACCACCATGCCATAAATACCCCGAAAAATATCTTTTCTACGCTTATCGCCCGTGGTTTTGCATGGTGCGAGGCATTTATCTTGATCGGGCTTCACATGTTTTGGGTCTTGTCCACGAGTTCACCGTTGTGCGTGGATAACGCCTGGGGAGGAAGCCTTGCGCTTGTACCGTTCCTTGTAATGATCATTTTGGGTGCAGGTTCAATTAATACACACATCCGAAAAGCGCTGATCCGATTGGAAGCGCCGTTTCATTGGATGGCGTGTCTCCTGCAAACAGTATTGCTCGTTTATGTTGTTTTTCAGGACCCCTTTCAGCCGATCTTTCCGCTTTCATTGCCCTTATATGTCTGGAGTGTGGCAATCAGCTTTATCCTGGCGGCGGATTTATCCGTGCATTTGCGGGGCAACGCTATTGCTCACGCAGATGTCACCCAAAAATCTCCGGGACAAATGGCACTGGCTTCGGTGGGGTTATGGTGTGTTGTTTTATGGGCGGCATCAGGAGCTTCCTGGGTGGTATATTTCTGGACTTTGTCGATTGCCGCGCATGCATTCATGGCGTTGCTTAGCTTGCGCCATTCCGGTGTTACATCTGTTCCTGCGCAACCACAGCCACCGATAGTGGCACGGATTCTCCCGGCGATTGAAGGGCTGGCGTTGTTAAGCATGTTTATGGCGGTCCAGATCCGTGCGGCATATTGCACCATCCACATGGGCGCCATAGCCGGGAAGTATCCTTTGTTTTTGGACCTTTTTCGGGATCCAGTATTTTTTGCAGGCGTGGGTGTATTACTGTTGGCCGCCCGGTTTCACCTCACGCTGTTCACGCATGCCGCATTGGCGTTAGTGGTCCTGCTCGTCCCTAACGGTCTTGCCTGGCCTCTGTCTTTGGCATTCGGATACATACTTCCGGGGCTGATCCTCGCCACGTTTCGGCAATGTGGGTTTTTCTATGCCGTCTCGTGTTTCATCATGTCCTTCGTTTGGCTTTTCGGATTGGCAGGATTCGCTTTTTCCGGAATGATAGTGCATTTTCAACAAGGCGCAAATGAAATTTTACTGCTTGCCCGCGGGAATGGCGCGATCCTGGTTATACTTCTTGTGCTCTGGGGCGTCTGCACAATGCTGGTTTGGCGCAAAGGTCATCAAGAAATAGGAGAATCTTTTGTTTCTTCTGTCCGTCCTGCCGGAATTTTCCTTAGTACGGGTGTTTTTTGTTTGGTTCTTGTTCTTGCAACAGTTCCAGGATTCGCACTCTTGTATAAGACCGCATGGCCGCCGCGTTTTCTTGATAGGCCCGCGACAGTGGCGTTGGAAGAGCCGATGGCGGTGTGTCATGCGGGGTATTCAGAGTCGGAGGAAGAATACACGCAGTTGGATGCGTTGGGGGTGCAGGCACTCCGCTCGGATTTCCATTGGAGCGGTTTTCAGCCTGGACCGGACCAATGGAATCTTGAGGCGAAGGATGGGTATGTGGATACGGCAGTGGCCCACGGAAAACATGTGATTGCCATTTTGGATTTCGACAACAATGCCGTGGAACAAGACCCGGCGGGCAAGGAACGCGGTCCCTATATTGCACCGGCGGATGTGCCCCTTTTTCTGGAGTATGTGCGCCGGGTGGTGGATCGATATAAAGATCGGGTGTACGCCTGGGAGATTTGGAACGAGCCGAATATGGAGCGGTTCTGGGCTGGATCCTTGGATGAATTCTACGATTTAGCGCGTCAAACCGCCGAGACCGTGCGCAGCGTGGATGCCTCCGCCCGCATTGTCGGTTCCGCCATGACCGGCCCTTTGGGCGCGTTGACACCTCCGGGTATCGACGGACTTCACGCATCTGGGGCGCTTGCGGCGGTTCAACATCCCAGTTGCCATTTATATGTAACCGATCCGCGCCACTATCCGCTCGAATTTGCAAAAATATTAGGAGCGGCGAAGCGATTCAATCATCCCGGATCGATTTGGGTAACGGAAGTGGGATCGCCCGATGGCGGGTATTATCCCTGGGCCAGCGACAGCCAGCAATTAGCGGACCATGTCATCAAAGCGTACACCGCCGCGGCTTCCCTGGGCTTCGAACTTATTGTGTGGTACTGTTTCCATGACGCCGATGCAGGATCTCAGGCAAAACTCCCAGTGGATTCGGAACGCTTCTTCGGATTGTTGGGTCCGGAAGACCGCTGGAAACCCTCTGCATATGCGTATCGTCTTTTCAGCCGTTATTGCAGCCATAGCGTACTACGCCCAGATCTGGTAAAGGTGGCGGGCGGCCTGGCGGCTCGTCAATTGCGCACGGCGCTCTGCCGCCGGGAAAACGGCGAATCAGCCTTGATTTTGTGGTTTGAACCCATACTGCGTCCATGGGGAAAGGCACGGGTACATATTGACGCGGGTGAAACCGATGGACAGGTCACTCTCCACGACATTGGTTCGGAATATGAGAAAGTGCTGCTGGATGATACGATTGAAGTTACAGAAAGACCTGTTTTCATCACCTTTAAATCGAAGGACGCCACTACTGCCGTGATGATTCACACAACAAGCTCCCCTGTGGATGCACTGTGGCTGATCTTTGCCGCTGGAACGATTATATGTGCTATGTTTATCGGTTATATACCTGTAAATAAGCCATGATAACGTATTCTTCAGGATTCTCCTGAGCACCTCATATGCAAATTCACAGAGGTGATAACTATTTTCTTCCTTGTTCTTCCTGAACACGGTTTTATTTTCTTGATGTTTTGCTTCAGCTGTGAATTTTGACGCATACGTACAAAATGAACATAATAATCAAGAGAAAATTGACAGTGTTCGCCAATCGTATTGGATTTTAATACGTTTAAGAAAGGGTTAGAGATGCCCAAAGCTAAAACTATAGCCGAACATGGCAAGCTGTTGCCTGATCAAATCGATTATCTAAAACAAAAGATGCATCATTTAGCGGAACGCAATCCGTCCTGGGGCATAAAACCAGACAATTATCGAACGCTCTTCTATTATTTGGCGGTTCAAAAAGTAACTTATCTTTACGATGATGAATTGTTTGAAGGGCTGCGGTTCGTGGACACAAAGAAAACTGGAAAATCAGAAGAACTGCTGGATGCATATCTCGTTCTTGATCAGGGCGATGAAATTCAGGTGAAACTCTTCCAATTCAAGTTTAAGGACGCATATGACGGGGGCATCTCAACAAAGGAACTATACGCATTTGTGGATCGCATGAACCGAGTGTTTCTACATAGTGATCTACAGGATCCCTCTGCGTTGGATGCGTTCCAAGAGGTTCGCGAGGCTTTGGATCAAGCACGGGGCGCCAATAAGCGCGCTCGCACCCGTATTCAATGTTACTACATTGTGAACGGTCAAAATGTCTCGTATTCAGACGCCAAGAAGATGCAAGAGATTCGTGACACTTTCTCCTATGATCGCCAGACGTATGGATTTACGTTTGAAACGTATGGTGGTGTGGATATCTATAGCCTTTGTGTTTTCGGACGCATTCCGATTCAAGATGAAGTCCTTGAATTGAACTTTGAGATGGACGTAAGGTCTTTCCTTCATCACAACATAGGCCCCAATCCAAACGGAATGCCTGAACAAGTGGTGGTCGGATTTGTAAATGTTAATCAACTGATCCGGCTAGTGGATCGTTACAGTAATAATGAACTTTTTGAGAAGAATGTACGCCTTTTTCTTGGGACCGGCAAGGAAGTAAACCGCCGAATTATCGAAACCATCACAGGAAACCAGAGTGCCTGGTTTGGCTTCATGAATAATGGTGTCAGCATCACCACAGATTCCCTGGAAGTGGATATGCCCGCGAGCGCCAAGAAAGCTAAAGTACGATTGAAGGGGTTGCAGATTATCAATGGTTGTCAAACAGTGAATGCGCTCTATCATGCCAAGTATGCTCAAGATCTCAAAGACCAGTTCCAGGGAAATTCCAATGTTATGGTGCGCATTTATCAAATTGAACCCCAAAACACTACTTTTCTTAACGCATTGATTATTGCCACAAATTCGCAAAATGCAATCCGCCCCGAAGACTTGCTATCCAACGATGCTATTCAAAAAACACTACAACAGATATACCACGAATATGGCATTGGTTATGAGCGGAAAGAAGGCGAGACGCCTCCTGGCCACGCATGTTCGATGACCTTTACAAAAGAACAGGCAGGCATGGCCTATCTTGCTGTTTTTATGGGCTATTGTTCCAAGTTGCGTAACTCATTGAGCCGGCGTGAGTTTTTCCGGCAAGGGGATGACTATTATCGTGCTTTCAATCTTCAAGGACCAGAGGGTGATGATCATCCAGGCGCTCTTCCTGAAGGTTTTGTTCCGAATGATTCTTCCAGCCAGCGCGCCTTGCAGATTCTTGTGGCTCGTTGTCTTGAGGAAGAATGCCGGTCTCTAATAACCAAAATGACAGACAAGCAGAAGCGTGGTTCATTGCGCAAAGGCGCATACTATCTTGCCCGCATAGCCTATCTTAAGAACCAAAAGAAAATTGATGATCTTATCTATCAGTCCTCGACTAAAGAAAGGAAACCAGATGTAGTCAGTGGGATTATTAAGGGTATCCCATCAATAGTTGATGTTTGCTTTAATGATGCATGTGAAATGTTTAAAAAAACCATGGAAAACTACTTGAAGAAAGAGGGGGGGAATGAAGATGCTGCATTGAAAAATTCCGAGTTTGCCAAGCAAGTGGATGCAGTTGCAAAACAAAAAGAAAAGTCATAAAACGGAATCTGTCTCCGTTTCCTCAAGGGGCGGAGGGTGTAGCCGGGAAAAGATCCTTCACTTGGAAGGAAACACGCACTCCGCCTTGCATAGTGGTCAACCAGACGAGGCCGGGCTTGGGCTCGAATAAATAGGCGTAGGAAAGCCATTGGCCCGTCTGCCGCGCGATGACGACTGGGGCGGACCAAGTCTGGCCGTCATCCAATGATAACGCGACTGAGAGTTCTTCCCGGTGATTGCTGACGGGCACTTCCGACCACTCATTGTCGCCGCCAGTCAAGGGGTATTCGGTTTTTCCTTCGGGAAAAGGCCGGTTCCATGCGAGCAATAATGCACCGCTTTGCAGCCGGAGCAATTGACCAGGCGCACTGCTGGCTTCGATGGTGGAAGGGTGGATGGTGCGCCACGATATGCCATCATCCTCGGAAAAGGCTTCCCAGAAGCGGCCCCAATTTGTCCGGATCAGTTTCCAAAGGCGTCCGTCGTTCAATTGGACTACTGTAGCTTCGGTCACCCCGCCGTGATGCCCGCAGCCGCCCAGATCGATGATATTGCTGGCGCGCCATGTGGCGCCATCGTCTTTTGATACGTAGGTGAGCACGGAATGCCGGCCGGGATTGTTCAGCAGCTTCATGGAGGTAAACACAACGGCCCCGCTCTTGGTCTGGATGATGTTGCGAATGCAGCCGGTCCATTCGTCATGGAGTTTTTGGGGCGCTTCCCAGGTTCTTCCTTCATCAAGACTTCTCGCGGCATAGGTGGGCAGTCGCGTGCCGGGATCTGCGTCATGCTTGGCGCTGTTCCAACGCCAATCCTGCTCCTTCATGTTTATAAACGCCACAATAACCACGCCGTTCTTCGTGCGAAGAATCCCATATTCGCTGCTGATCGCAAAGCGCTGCGGATCGGCAAAAATGCCCCATTTTCCCCATGTTTTCCCTTCGTCGGCGCTGGTCAAAGCATCAGCCCCTTTTATGGTGAGCAGCCGCCCATCCCCCAGCCGTACAAAAGGCCCTGACATTTCTGTGGGCAAGGGCGTGCATTGGGAATGCACCCAGAGGGGACCTTTTTCTTCCGCTGCCCATGCAGTCAATGCAATCATACTGATCAACATCATGATGACAGCCGTTGTGACACAGGATATCCGTCTCATATAATGATCTCGCCTTCTGTTGTTCGTTATGCACAATGCATGCAGACGTATCATCACAGGAAAATGGCGAAATATCAACCGAACAAGGAGAGGCGCGCCATGCAAAGACGGGGATTTTTAAAAGGAATAGGGTGTGGCATTGTGACCGCAATGGCGGGGACGCCCGATTCTGCATGCGCGGAAGAAACCAAGGCTGCTTCCTCGTTTTCAGACGACGCGGGGGAAGGACCCTTCCGGGCGTGGGAAGTGCGCCGGGGCTCGTTGCGTGTTCGGCTGGGAACAATACGGGTGATTATGCGCGGACCCATGTTTCCGGTTCTGGCGCGGTTGGGAGGGGGTACGGTGGTGCTCTCCGCCCAGGCGGCGGAAGAGGGCGGACCACTCACCGCCATTCGTTCGGAAGATCTCGGCAACACGTGGCGTCCTGTACCACCGGAGGTTACCGGGATGGGTTTGAACACGTTGCGATTGAAGGATGGCCTCTGTCTTTCCACACATTATGAAACAGCGGCTGTGGAGGGCAAGCCGGGGTTGCGCACCACCAAGCGATGGGAATCGGACGATAACTGGAAAACAGTCCGTGGGCCGCTCACGGATGGCACGTTGCAGTTGCCTGAGGGCGAATTTACGCCGGACCGTCCCAAATGGTTCCATGGGAATACTCTTGAATTGGCTGACGGCCGGCTCATCGCGGCCTTGCAGGATTTCTACACCCCCGCGCGCTTTCGCACCTTCATTGCTTCGAGTAGTGATCGCGGGAAAAATTGGGAGTTTATGTCGCATGTGGGCGATCTGGACGCGGTGGAAGATCCTGAGGGGAAAACGAAGCAGGGCTGGACCTTGTGGGGGCCGTGCGAGCCGAATCTCGTACAGGTGGATGAACATCGATTTGTCTGTGTCATGCGGTTGGTAAATGACGATGCGCATGCCCCGCTTAGCGAGCCTACCGACACCTACCATGATCTTTCCTATGTTATTCCCGGTTCGGGCATATATCCGGGCAACCGGTTTCCTGCGGATAAGTTTTTTACGCCGGGTCCGCCAAGCGTGCCTCTGGTAATCGCTTATTCTCAAGACGGATGCAAGACATGGTCCCGCCCTAAACCGATGAAAGAGGCGCGAGGATGTTTTCCGCGCATGGCCTTATCGGAGGGTGTGATCGCCTTGACGTATGGCGGCCTCGCGTATCCGCGATGGGGCAACTGCTTCACCTGCAGCACGGACGGTGGCCAGACATGGTGCGATGAGATAAATTTCGCGCCGTTTTTCACCACTGGGTATACCGATATCCTCCCCATAGGCCCCCGGAAATTCCTATGTGTCTTCGACAGCACTCCGCCTCAGCCCTGGGCCAATCACGCCGCCCATTGGGTTGGCGCGATCGATGTCGAAATTTTGGAAAGTTAAATGAAGCATGCGCATGGGATTTGATTATAGGCGGAGGAATCGTACTGATGAAGAAAGCAGTAACCGAAGCAGATTTTCAGGATCTTTCATGGCATGATTGCACACTGTGGGGACTTGCAATCCGGGCCGGCGATCCGGAAGAAAACGATTGGACAAGGCAGCTTGTTCTAGATATCGATTTTATCGTTGAATGGTTGGATAAAGCCGGTAAGCTCGATTTTCTGGTGGCGCCTGCAACCCTGACCTTTGAGGAGGTTAATAATCTCCATGTCCAGGTTGATTTCGAAGAAATTGAAGGGGTGAACACGCTGAATGAAATTAGCATGGATAGGATCGAGCGCAAAAAACATGGTAGCCAATGCATTGGCAAACCTTGCTATAGCTGGACTATTCATCTTAATGGGCCCAAAGGGTTAATCCGGTTTGATGCTTCCGGATTCACCCAAGTGCTGGAAAGCGATCCCGTTTCTAATGGGAACCGGCAGAGTCTTTCGTTGTCGAAAAGGGAAGCAATGAAAAAGAAAATTGATCGTTTGAAAGAAATGTAATGAAAAATTCTGATCGGTGGCCGTTGAATCCATCCTGATTATTTGGCATGGCTAGTTTATATTACTCACCCTCAATCTGATAGAATTGTAAAAGTTTGATGAGTTCCCAAAGGACTGGTCGTGCTTGATTCCTGGAGATTTCTGGAGACATGCAGTGAAATGTGTGTTATGCAAACATGGTGATACAAAACCTGGAAACGTTACAGTAACGCTTCAACGGGCTGCCACCACAGTCATCATAAAGGAAGTTCCCGCCGAGGTATGTGTCAACTGTGGCGAATACTATCTTTCTGAGAAAATAACCGGTGAGGTCATGAATCTAGCGGAAGAGGCAGTTAACAAAGGCGCAGAGGTTGAGATTTTGCGTTTTGCCGCTTAAACTATCCTTGCTTGTTGACACTCAACCCAAATCCATGCAATTTCAGAGGAGTTTGACATGTATTCCAGACGATTTGTAGTTACTGCTGCTATTTTTTGCGTTCTTGCCGTCATGGGCGGCGGGGCAGCGGAGCCGTTGCATACGTATTTGACGTATTCGGATGATCCCACGACCTCGATAGACATCAATGTGTTTATTGAACGGAAGGTTCCGAAGGTCACACTTTTTTACGATACAGAATCGCGGAAGGGGGAACAGGCGAAGTATGCGCAGCAGATGGATCTGCCCTATATACAGACCATGCTGGAAATTCTCGATGGCCGGGCGTGCTATGTGGCCGCGTTGAAAAACCTGAAGCCAAACACCCTGTATTATTTCGTGGTGGGTGATGAGAAATATGGATACACGGTGGAGCGGTCCTTTCGCACGTTGCCGGGCGGAAACGCACCCTTGCGGTTCATCAATGGCGGAGACATGGGGGTTTCCCGGCGGACGGAAAAGCTCTTGAAACTGGCCGGGGAACAAGATCCGGATTTTGGGATCATCGGCGGCGACATCCCCTATTCCAATGGGTGGCTGGGAGAATATAAGGATTGGGAAAGGTGGTTTAAGAATTGGGATAAATACATGGTGGGGAGGGATGGCCGGATGATCCCGATTGTGACGGCGGTCGGCAATCACGAGGTGAACCATTATGAAACAGATCGTCTGGAGATAAAGTCTCCGGATTATTTGTCGCTCTTTGGACGGCAAGGCAGTGCTACCTATCATTCGCGCCGGTTCAGCGATGATGTGGTCTTTTTCGTGTTGGACAGCGGCCATCTGGCGCCGCAGGATGGAGCGCAAGCCGAATGGTTGGCGCAGGAACTTGAAAAGTACCGGGATGTGAAATATAAGTTTGCCTGCTATCATGTTCCGCTGTATCCCACACATCGCCCGTATGACGGCGGTGGTTCTGAGTTGGAACGCAAATGCTGGGGGCCGCTGTTCGACAAGTATTGCCTGACGGTGAGTTTTGAAGCGCATGATCATGTTTTCAAACGGTCCAAGCCCCTCAAGGGCAATCAAGTGGTTGAAAACGGCACAGTTTACGTGGGCGATGGCACCTTCGGCGTGGACCCCCGCGAGGTTGACCCCACACCCCGCTGGTATAATGAAAAGGAGGGGAGTTATGCGCATTTCTGGCTGGTGAATGTGCGCCCGGAAGGCGTGGCATTGAAGGCCATTGATGAAGATGGGAACGAGGTGGACGCTTTTACTTTGCGTTAAGATCGTGCTATATAAAGCTGGGAAGGCGTAAGTCTTGTACCCTATCCTTACAATGAAGTGCGCGACAAAGACATTTTGAATCAACTGCTGTGAAAGGAGGAAGCATCATGGGAACCAAGGGACGTTCAATCGTAGGTATGGATGTGGAGGTGTTGTTAAACCTTTTGAATCGTGCGTTTGCAGATGAATGGCTTGCCTATTATCAGTATTGGCTGGGCGCAAAACTGGCCAAAGGCCCCATGAAAGACGGGGTGATGGCTGAACTGCTGCAGCATGCCACGGACGAGTTGCGCCATGCGGATTTGGTGTCAAACCGGATCATTCAGCTTGGCGGAACGCCGGTGTTGACGCCTCAGGATTGGTACAAACATACCAATTGCGGGTATGACGCGCCAGAGGATCCGTATGTGCGCGTATTGTTGGAACAGAACATCAAGGGCGAGCAATGCGCCATCGGGGTGTATCAGGAACTGTCTAAAATCACGCGTGAGGCAGATCCGATCACTTATGAACTCGCACTCCAGATTCTGAACGATGAAGTCGAGCATGAAGAAGATCTGCAATCCCTGCTGGAAGATCTCGATTTGATGGTTCAGCGCCGGTAGGAACTTTATGCCTTTTTGAATCACACCGCGCGGAGAAGATGATCTTCTCCGCGCGGATTGTCTCTACGCCGGATTTATCACCGTCAACAAGAACAGCTTCGTGCTATACGGCCGACAATCCAGCGGAAGTTCCAGCATCGTGTCCGGCTTGCATTCGTGAATAACTGTTTCTTCAGTGAGATCCCGAACCTCCCCATTTCCTTCACCCCATCCAAGGCCGGCCAAATCGATTTTTAGCATACCCCGCTCAGGGCTTCCGGTTTCATTCATTACCGTGAAGAAAACCTCTCCTTCTTTGGCCATACCAAAACGTTCGACATATAACTTCTCATTATCGGTCTTCGCAAAGGTAATGGGTTTCCAACCGGCCTTCGCAATGCGCCGGATCAGCGGCACATACTTCCTGAAGAGAGAACGGGCAGGCTCATACCATTCCGGCGTGGCGAAATAGCAATTGGTGGCGGCATTTTCACTGAAGAATCCGGGAAACATGCCGTAGAACAGGCAGCGCTGCATATAGCGTTCCGTCAATTCCAGCGTCAGGTCGGCATAATGCGTATTCATCAGGAAGCAATAGGGTTTCTGGTAGCACATCGCGCGCCGGAAACACAGATCGTCGTCCGGCAGGGGTTGCCATTTCCCCTGCGGGAACCAATTGGTCTCCGTACCCAGCACATCCAGATACGCCGCGGGAAAATCATACACATGCAGCACGCCATTCGCCATCATCAGCCGGTTTTGCGCATGCATGCGGCGGGCGAGTTCCCGCTGAAACTCAAAGGTGGAAAAAATAGTTAGAATGCCAGGCTGGCAGGTCATGGCATCGTATACCAGCGGCAGATCGGCGGACGCAAAATGCGTGCGGTTGTAGTTCAGGGTCGTGTTCCAGAATTCGTACGAATCGATATAAGTCCCATCCACCCGCGCGGGTTCAACGTCTCCGAGACTCTTCCTATCATGTTGTTGAATCGCACTTTCAATTTGTCCAAATTCATTTTGTGCCTGATTAATTGGATGTTGCGCTGTGGTGGGAACCTCCGGGTTGGGATTCAAGGCAAAAACCGCGCCATTACACCATGGCGCATTCTCAATGGAGAGAATCGACCGACCATCGGGACCATGCAGCGATGAAGTGATGGTTTTTGAGGCGCGCCGTTGATCTTCAGGTTTATCAGAGGTTCCCAGCGTATTTAAGTATTCCATGACCGCGTCATACGTCCGGGGTATTTCCGGTGGCAATGCAAGCCATGTCGTCATTGGTTCGGTGTACACAAAACTCAGAATGCCGTGCCGTGCGTCCCATGGCACATTATTGATGCCTTCCTTGTAGGCAAATCCAAAATCTTCCCAGCCTTTCACGGTAGCGATGTCCGTGAATGCCATCCATAGTCCTTCCACAGGCGCCCGTTTCACAAACGATTCCGGAAACAGGGAATAGTAACGCGCCAATGCCCCGCGAAAGCGATGTTGTCCTTCAAATGGATACACCAGGACGCGGCACATTGCTTTTCCGGGAAATTTCGCGGTGGCCTTGCTCAATCCCAGATCAAACGCAGCGAAGTACAGACCATTGGAGGCATCAAACCCGAAACGGTGGTGGCGCGGCTCGTCCAAGGGCACCGCCAATGCGAGCCCTTCCCGATCTTTGCTCAACGCCGCAAGCGGATACCGGGATCGCAGACCGGTCGCACCTGCGCCTGTGCGCACGGTATTGCAGAACACCCCCTTTTCCGCTGGAACACTTCTTCGTGTATCGTCAGACCAGGTCCAACCCTGTCCCATGACCGGTACAGCAAAATACAATGTCACGGCACGATCTTCGCCGCGTGTGTCTTGCACCAAGCTTGTAACTTCAATATGCGTTCCGTCCGCTAGAAGAGTGACGTTCAGGATCAGGTCCAACGGATCCACATTTCCTGTTAACGTCACCGTACCTTCCCCTTCCTTTAGCTTCCAGGAATCCGGTGCAAGGAAATCACTGTCCGCAGTGGCATCCCGCACAAAGCACACGGGTCCACCCCGGCCTAAGACGTGACCATTCATGGCGATCGATGAATTGTCTTCACCAAGTTTTACGTCAAGGCCGTTCGATGTGTGCAACGTGGCTGCCACCGGGAAATCGGGAATCTCTTTTGAACCAGACCGGACCGGCACTCCCTCAAAAAAATGTACATCCGATTCCCCCTTGAGTTCCCCAAGCGCAAAATCATCAAAATATACCGTGCCTGTATGGCCTCGGAACAATGGATATACCGTGGCGCGCCGCACCGCTTTGCCGGGAGGGATCACCAGCTTGCGCAACTCCCAAGTATGCGTTCCCGTGGAAAACGGCGATGCCTGTGCATACAAAAAGGTGCCGTCCATGTACTCCATGTCCAGATAGATGGAGTATCCCGGATTCGGGCTGCCGTCCACATTCTCCGCCCGGCTCCACCCTGTCGCGAAGATCGTGCGTGCCTCGGACTGATTGAGTTCTACGGTTTGCCCGGCGCCATGTTGATCCGTCGTGACCGCTTGAACACACCGCAGCGCGCACCCGCCGTCCCGGCCCGCGCCCGCCGCCGCCTCATATCCTGTCCGCCAGAAAAACCACCCTGGCAGCGACGCCGCCTCCCCTTCCTCAAATCCTGGGTTCTTCACGAGTTGTTGTGCAGCCCCCGTCTCAAGCGACACCCGCTCCACCACCGGTTTAGCCAGCACTGCCCCACACACAAAAAGCGCCCCCACCAAAACAACTATTCTTCGAACCACAAAAAATTCTTCCGGCATATTCATTCAGCCTTCCTTAACCGCATTATATAATTTGTAATAATCACCTGCGAAGTATACTGACCGTTTCAGTTGAATTCCCCTCATTGAATTCTTTCCTGGAAAGAATAATCCCAATATAATGGAACATATGTGTTGAATTCAGTGGTGAAAATTGGCAGGCTATTTGTGTAGTGACTCCAAAACCGCAGGAGGCCAAGCACATGAAAAAAAGAAACGCTTCTCCGAAGAGAAGCGTCGGGCCGGAGATACTATCTCCGGGGGGGTTACTACAAATATTTTACCCCAGAGTGTTGGAGAAAGCAAGGATATATTCCATCGGGAATGCCCAGCAATGAAACGGGTAATAGCATATATAGACGGATTTAATCTGTATTTCGGTCTTAGGGAGAAGGGATGGAAGCATCTCTACTGGCTTAATCTATATCATCTTTGTGAACGGTTGCTACTGCAAGATCAGCAGATTGTCACAGTCAAGTACTTTACAGCCCGCGTAAGTTTTCCCGAAGACAAACGGCTCCGCCAAAATGCTTTCCTTGAGGCTCTGGAAACTCAGAAAGGGATAGAGATCTTCTTTGGGAAATATATGCTGCATTCCCGGGTGTGCTCTCAATGTGGCTGGGTGGATAAAGTGCCCAGCGAGAAAATGACCGATGTAAACATCGCGGTGGAAATGGTTTCGGATGCATTACAGGATGTCTTCGATACCGCGATTCTTATTTCTGCAGACAGTGATCTGGTTGGAGCCATAATGAAGATCAGGCAATTTTGCCCAAACAAGCGTGTGGTTCTCGCATTTCCCCCTGCACGTGTTTCAAAAGAACTGCAACAGGCTGCACACGCCTCATTTACACTTGGACATGGGGTGTTAAAGAATAGTCAATTCCCGAATGAGATAGAAAAACCAGGCGGTTTCATCTTGCGCAGGCCTGTAAACTGGCAATGAATGACAAATAATTTGTTTTGGAGATTATTTCTCGCCCCTCTCCCCGCTGATCTCCCGGCATTGCTCGACTAAAAAGATCACGCGCTCATCCGGGGTTTCGGCTTCGATATCCGCCGCCACTATATCGCAGGGGCCATAGCACTCCGCGATGTGTTCCAGATCTCGCCGGATTTTCCCGCATGTTTTGTTGTGCAGATCCGTGGGCGTATACATCAACGCCCGCCGCGCGTGTGGGAACAACGCCCGTGCCCGCTCCAGGTTCGAATCCAGCCCCATGTCGATATAGGCAACACAGGGGATTTCCGCATAGGCGTCGAGATAGGGACTTGCGTTCCAGGCGCAATTGTGTATGCCAATGCATCCAAACGCCCGGGCAATTTTTTGGTCGAACGGCAGCAGCAACTCCCGATACAACTGGGGCGACACGAGATTCACCAGGCAATTGCTCACCGTGAAAAACCGCACCTCTACCCCCGATTCCCGCTGACGCGCATGCAGCCGCTGCGCCGCCTCGATCATTGTCCCGCAGACACACTCGAACAACCGCAGGCACCGGCCGGGATTCAGGGCCATATCCGTAAACAACGCCTCGCCCCGAAGCCGATGTGCATTATTCAATACTCCTTGCCAATTGATAAACCCCTCGACTTTTCCGTCTTTGGCGGCAATCCAATCAAACTGGTCCATTAGCCTTTGAAAAAACGGATTTGTATCCAGGCCGGGGGGCTCCAAGTTTTCCACAGCATCCTCGTCCAGATACGGCCCCGCGCACGTAGGCCACTGATCCGGTGCATACAGTATGGGCAGCCCCAAAATACCCGCGATGGTGCATGCCCCGTAGGTCCCTGTCAACAAATCCTTCGACCCATGCCCCATCCCTATGCCCATCCCTGGGAAGCGGTGCTCCAGTTCTGTGCGCATAGCGGCGACACCTTCCATCCGGTACCCCGGTTCTTCATGCCACCGCGCTCCAAAATCGATTCCCAGCGCCTGCCGGTACCAGCGCGGCGTAAACCCTATCTCCGGGCGAAGATAGGCTTCATTGCCTTGGGCTGGACGCCGCGTCGCCGGCGCGCCCGGCGCAATGTAACTCACTAACTGAAATGGAGGTTTCACAACAATAGCTTCTTTATCCAAAATGCGTTTGTCTAAATCGATAAAGAAAATTATACCTTCCGTACGCCAAGAAGGTAAATTGAACCATGTGCGCAATCATGATTAGGCCCATTTTACGCGTCATTTCATTGCGTTGCGCAGGGCGGGGGGCGTTGCTATACTGAGTGCAGCAAGCGGAAAGGGCCTGATATGACGATAGGGCGATCTCGCATATTGACGCGGTTGGCGATACGCATGGCGGCGGGCGTGGTGCTGGCGGGGGCGATTGCGGCGTATCTGTCGTTTCAATTGGACAATTCGTACACGGCGCGGGTGTTATTGATCCTGGCGCCCATCCCGATTAAAGCACAGGACGTGGTGCCGGTGAACATGAATCAGGTGAATGAGCCGGTCGAGCATCTGAATTACTTTAAGGTGGGGCTGATGGAAGCGCTGGCCATGCCGGATTACAAGGCCATTCTCACCAGTGAACTGATTGCGGAAAACCTGCGCAACAAATTGAAGGAGCGCTATGAAGCAATCGGGATAAACGCGGACAGCCTGACGATTGAGAAAACCATCCGATCCCTGGATGTGAAGGCAAAGGTGCATTTGCAGACGATGGAGAAGGTGGAGTATCAGCAGATCGTGGAATTGCTCCTGACGGCGAAGGATCCCAAAATCGCGGCGGACATCGCGAATATCTGGGCGGAGTTGAGCATTGATACGGCGGAGCGGATGCGCACAACGGCGAAAGTCGGGGCGGTGGAATTCCTGGAAAACCGCCACAAGCAGCTCTGGGATGAGTATGACGCGGCGGCGAAGGAACTTGAATCGCTGGAAGCCCAATCCAGCGAACAGGACATGCAGCAGCGTCTGGCGGAAATGGAATCCACCGTTACTTCATATCAACTTCAGCGCTCCCAACTGTTGACGGAACTGGCGCGGCTGGAGGCTGAAGCCGCCGAATTGGACAAGCAACTGGCCCAGGTGCAGCCCACGGTCACGCTCCGGAAAGCACCGCCGGAGGCTGCCTACTGGCTGTTGCAGGACGCCAAAAAGGACGACAGCAAGGTGCTGGTGACGGAGGAAGTGAATCCCCTTTACACCGAGTTGAGTTCGAAGCGCGCACAGGACGTGGAGGAGTTGTCCGGGGTAAAGGCGCAGCAGACCACCATTGACCAGGAGTTAAAAACACTGGATACACAGGTTTCAGCCTTGCGCGCGGATCTGGCGCGGGTAACTCGGGAGAAAAAGGCGTTTGAACTGAAAATTGAAAGTATTTCCAAAAATATAAAGGAACTCGCCTCGACCCTGGAGGCCACCCGCACCGCCGTGCAGGAGTCGGTGCCTGAATTTAAGATTGCCTCGCACGCGGTGCCGCCGGAAGAGAAAAGCGGCCCCCATCGCTCGCTCATGATCATTGCGGCCATGTTTGCCGCGGCCGTCGCCGTACCGATGCACTTTTTTGGCATGCTGGCCTTGCGCAAGTATGCCCTCGCAATAGAAAAAGAGGCTGCGGCCTAAGGCTGGGGAGATATGCCATGAGCCGCACGCGCACGGTCGTCCGAGGGGGCATGCTTTCCGGCGCAAGCGTGCTTTTCTCGATGCTGGCAATGCTCGCGGTGGGGAAAATGTTCACCAACGCCCTCAGTCCGACGGGCGTGGCCGTGCTTACCCTTGCATTGCTTTGGGCGGATTTTTTCAATCTGGTGGCGAATGCGGGGCTCTCGGTATCATTGCCCAAGCTGGTGGCTGCGGCGGAACCCGGAGAACAGGCCCGAATCTCGGGCGCATGCCTGTCGTTTCAAACCGTGTTTGCCGCCGTGTTGGGAGCCGTTGTGTTCCTGGCCATCCCCATGGTGGTGTATGCACAGACATGGTTCGAAGCCAACATGCACTTCGACCTGATGCTGTTGCCCCTGTTTCTTGCGCTGTTGCCCCCTCTTTTCTTCGTGGGCGTGCTCCGGGACGCTTCTCTCGCTTCGCTGGCGGGATTAAATCGCTATGGGCAGCGCGCGATGGGCGTGGTGGTTTCTTCGTGCATGCAGGTTCTCTTCGTAGGGGCGGCAATAGTTGTATTTAATGCTGACGTCGCGGGAATCGCGCTGGCCATGGCCGCGTCGTATGCGGTGGCCGTGGTGTGGCTGATGGCGGCGCTGCCCAAAGGCGCGCGCTGGCAGCGGAACGGCGCGGTGGCATGGCAATGTTTAAAATTCAGCGTGCCTTTATATATTAACAGCCTGTTGACGTTTGCTTTCCAGCGGTTCGACACGGTGTTGCTGCTCGCATTGCTTCAATCCCCAACCGCCGTGGCGCTTTATGAAGTGGCCAAGCGCGTGCCTACGATGCTTTCACGCGCATTAAATGCGTTATTAGTGCCATTTCTTCCTACTATCGCCGAATTGTCCGAACGCGGCGAACGGGAAGATGCCACAAAATTTCTTCAGCGCACCCTGCTCATTACCGGATTTTTAGGCTACCTGGCTGTGTTTTTGATCGTCTTGATCCAAGAACCACTGATCATTGTTCTGTTCAACCGGGATTATCTGGCCACAACAGCGATTCTGGGGCTGCTTACCACGGCCATCTGCATTGCGGTGCAGGCCGGATTGATGGGGCAAACCCTCATTGCGCTGGGACACCCCTCCCTGGTCACCTATGTGAACATTTTCACCGCAATATTCAGTATCGTTGCGAATATCATTCTGGTATCTCTGATGGGAATTATGGGGGCGGGCATTGCTGCGGTGCTCACGGCGGCGCTCAGTTTTTCCGCGCAATTGGCGTGCGTAATGAGAAAAGGACTCCGCCTGCATCGTATGCAGTGCCTCTGGCCGCATATCCTGTTACTAACCGCAGGGCTTGGACTCTATATAACAGGTAATCCCGTCTGGGCACGATTCACTGCTGTGATTCTCTTTGTGGTTTTATGCGTGATTACGCGCGTAGTCCGCATGAATGATCTTCGGACGTTGCTTTCCGCGTTGCGCCCGGCAGTGAAATGAATGAATAAAAGGGTGACCTTTCGGGGCAACCGGAACACCAACCAGTTCACGGATCTCACGGTTGTGGCTCTTCCCATCGTTGGAGACGCGCCGTACTGCGTTTCAATGCCTTTCGGATTCGCTCGCTGTGATTCCGGGAATTGAAGAGCACGTTGTTAGACTCAAGAAGCAAGCGTCCTGCGATTTTGAGACACAGCTCAGCCCCGCGCACAGCCAAACACTTCTCGACGCAGTACGTCTTCGGCACAAAGTGCTCAAATTCGTTCCTCACTCGCTCATGCACCCACTCTAGGATCTCCATCTCCTCGTCGTCAATCCTTTCCCACGTACTGTGAACGTAGCGGCGCATGAAGCATTCAGTCTGAATCTTTGCCAGAGCAGAGTAAAAGGCAATCAAGTCCTGGTCCCAATACGCGTCCCATTCCTTCTTTCGTTCTGCATCCGTGCGAGCGCGAGGTGTTTTTTGCCTCGGCTCTTCTTGGGGAGGAGTGGAGGGACGCGGGTTTGAGAAACGCCATGCCTTCTTGCAGCCCTTAACGGGCTCTTCGACAACCTCCATCCAGACACCGTCATCGAAACTGTACTTGCAGTGAGGTTTCCCGCGCTTGCCCTTTGGCTTCAGAACCTGAAAGCAGTCGGTACCCTGTAGCACCTCAATCATCGCCCGATACAATATTTGATGGGCTTCTCGTGCAACCCGGAAGAAGCTAGGGGATTTCCTCTGTAGCTCGAATTCCAAATGAACAAGAGCGTTTTCAATAAGCCCGAGGTTCTCAATCGTCTCAAAAGAATCTTTCATGGGCACACATCCAATCATGTCAGTTAAAGTGAGCACGAATGTATTCACGGTAAGCCGTTTTCATTCACAAAAGCAAAACAACAGTACGACTAACACATCAAACCTTGTTCTTACAAGAACCGACGCGCGCCAAAATGCAGAGTGTGCCGCAATGGGGCGGCGCAAGAAAGGAAAGGAGCAAGATATGCAACTCGCAAAAGTCGGAGACGTTGCGAAGCGCCTGTGTGTCAGCGAGCGGACCGTGTACCGCTTGACGGACATGGGCATGATGCCGAGACCACTGAAGATCGGCAGGGCCGTGCGCTGGTACGCAACGACGGCGTCTCCAAAGTAGGTGGAAACGGTGAAAACAGCGAACTGAGAAAGATGGAAGCGAATACCGGCCGCCCTTTCATTCTATTGAGCCGTATGATCCCTTTCGCCTCCTCTCTCATGGCCCATTTGGCCCATATATGGCCCAATTAGCCCACGTTAGCATGCTGGCCCATTTGACCCATTAATGACCCTTTTGACGCTTGAATCCATAGACGGTGCCCTTGCCCCGTGTTCCAATTTTCACAAAAACGCCCTTGGCAACTAGATCGGCAAGATCCCGGTGAGCAGTTCGTTTCGCTATCCCTGCGAGTGCTTGATATTCCGAGTTGCCGATTCGATGGTGGAGATTGACGTACTGGACCGCTTGACACTGACGAGTGTTCAATTCGAGTTCATCCATCACCTCGTCGGTCAACCAATCTCGCCAGATGACAGTGATAAACCGTTCACCCTCACTGCGGAACTCCGGTTCCGGCAAACCAGCCTTGGCGCACAACCGGATCATGTCTAGGGTGCCTGTGCCTGCCCGTTCGATATAATGCGCCAAGTAGAGCGGTTCGCAAATCAGCCGGTTACGTGGGACGGAAGGATGCGGTCCCCTAAGCATATCCACGGTAAGATCCTCTGGCAATCCACCCGGATTCCACACTTCGATCCGATTCGAAAAGACCATAACCTGTACGCCGGATTTCGACGCATAATTGCGATGAGCAATGGCGTTGACGATGGCCTCGCGCACAACCCGGAACGGCACCTCGTATGTTACAACACTCGCTGCTGACTCGACATTTGGCTCGACGGTTCGCCGTACGCGTTCCATAACAAAATCTACGGCTTTGTCCACTACCTCGAAAAGAGGGCCATGATATACCTGTTGGCTCGGAATTGGCTTGAGCATTTCCGTACTGTGAAAGTGCAGGCAGGTAATATCCGCCGAATGGATGAACCGTTCCGGCGCATCACTGAACAGCAACACAGCACCCCGTGTCGGAAGACCCTTGGCCAATAAATTTAGATGCGCCAGTACTTCTTTGCGTGGTGTGTCTGGCGCAAGCGTATAACTTCTTTCCGAACGTGCTTTATTGATGAACCATTTTACTTTGGTGGAAGAAATATCTGCGAGTACGGCATTTTCGCATGGCGCAGCATCGAAATCCTTCGCTGCAATGAAACCTCGATCTTGCAAGTATTGAATCAGACTCCCGTACAGAAGTCGGAGCATCTCGTCAATGTTCGCAAAACGGCGCCTGAGCACTTCATCTCCCACGCGTTGGACAAGGGTCTGCATCTTTGGATCGCGAATTGCATCATCATTTCCTTTGATCAGAATGAGACGGCGTTTCCTAAGACGGGTTGCCTCAATAAACTCTCGCTCTGTCGGCGAAAATCCGTGTTTATCTTCCCGCCCATATTGATTGCCGAAAATGCCAGCGTATATCGTGCTGTGTTTGATCTCATCAAGATAAACTGCGTCAGCCCGTTGATCAATTGGAGGTAGGTCTTCGAATAGAAACACCCGAAAGAATTGCCGCAAAAGGTCATTGCCGTGCACAAAGTCGCGCAACGCATACCGCTCCGCCTGAAGTTCCTTTTGAACACTGCTGACAAAAATTTGATCCATGCGTGCAGATGACTCCGTTTGAGACTGGTACTTTCCTTTGCCTTCCTCGCCATTATCGCCTGAGCGCAATCTGGAAACAAAATCATCTACTGTGGACATCCTGTCAAGGCGGCGGAGCAAACAAGCCGCCGCCAAGGGACCCATTGTACAAATTTTGTGCAACGGACTGTTTTGAGACTGTTCAGGAAGTGTATTGCACTTATCAGGTGAGTCTTCGTTAGTGGTTGGAAATGCAAGACTTTGCAATGATTCTGTATCAGAAGTGTCAGAAATCGAATGGCAAGCGGGGCGGGACTAATGCCCATTCTTCCCGTATACAGTAGGATTTTCTGACAGCATCAGGCGCCTCGCCCTCCCAGGGTACACACTATTTTTTGGATTTTGCGAAGAGAGCGGCGGCATTCTCATAGTAGAATTTGCGAAGCACGTCCGGGGGCAACGCCAGGGTATCCTCAAAATAAGTGAAATTCTTTTGATGTGCGGTAATAATGGATTTTATTTTTTGTCTTTTTGCTTCGGGCGTTTTGCCTAATTCTTCCGCATTGAAATCACAATCCGTCCCATAGAGAATCCTATCCTGATATTTGATGAAAAACGCGCGTACTTGTGCGTCCGGTTTCATCATGAGATCGGCGAAACGCGCCGCGGTATCGATCCGCACATTCGGAAACGTATCCAGAAATTTGGCTGTTTCTTCCAGATCATGTTCCATGGAAGCAAGATGGGCCGCGACAAAGATTGTTTTCGGATAGCGTGCAACCAGCGCGTCCCGGTGGCGTAAGATTTCATCATGGCTGGGCTTGTCCGGCTTTCCATACCAATGAAATTCAGGATGATTGCGGAAGTAGCGGGCGTGCGGGGAGGGCGTGTCGAGTGGCAGCCATCCTGCCAGCGGATCGGCGATGTGTGAGTAAATAACAAGACCTCGTGACACGATGTAGTCGTAAATCGGCAGAAACCGCGTATCATCGCAAAAAACATAGCGTCCGTCATCGTCCCGGAGCATCATTCCCAGGTCTTTCCAGATTTTCACTGCCACAGCCCCATGGCGATCAATATCGTTGGCCAGTTTTGCGATTACGGAATCTGTATAGCCGGGTTCCCTAAACCGAGTCACATTGAAGGCGGGGGCGAAGCGGAATCGGTTCGGATACTTGTCCATATCGGCCAAAAGTTTGTTTTCAAAGGCAAGCAATTCTGCCGGTTCGCGAAATCCGGAATACGAAAGGTTCAGCACCCTCCTTACTCCCAGGGCATCCAATACCGGCAACAGATCCTCCTTTGGACCTTCCGCGTGCATGTGCGTGTCGAACTTGGGATATAATGGCGGAGCGTTTTCCGATTCTTTTTTCTCCATTACGTCCTCACTTGTCTTCGTAGAATCTTGTCCAAACGTTTTTCCAGGTATCATCATCGCGAGAACAGATCCCGCCCCTGCCTGCAGGATGCGGCGGCGGCTGATCGGCATGTGGGTTTCCTTTGTTTGTCTGTCTGTTCGTGAAGTGTTGCTAACTGTTCTCAGTATTATCGATGGTTACTGGTAGGCCCGGGTACGATCCCGGCGGCGGGCTAATTCACTGGCATACCGCAAACCTAATTCGTCAACATGTTCTCGCGCCCAATCGGTTAGCTTGGTATTTCCTGCCGGCGGCGCGTCCACATACAACAAATCCGCGCATAATCCTTGGATTTCATCGCGCGTAATTACAACATCATCAAAAATGAGTCCAACGATTTTCCCTGCCGCATATCCAAAAAAATCAGGAATAGAGAAAATAGGCCGTTGTTTTCCCAAGATGGCGCCCAGGATCGCCACATGGAATGGATACGCCTGAATAGAAGTTCCGAAATCATGCTTGCGTTGTGGGGAATCCGTCAGTGTGATGACTTCAATGCCTTTTTTCAACAGCCGCTGCGCAATATACTTGCCGGAATATCCAAAGGCGCCCGTAACCGCTTGACGCATTCTTACCTCCTGCTTGTTCGCATATGCGAATCAGTATAATTGCATGTACCGGACAAGACAAGAAATCTAATCAGATTATGCGAATTAAGGCACAACAATATTTCGCACACTTTCCGTGGTGTTCCCCGCCTTGTCGGTAACGTGGAAACGCAATTCCTGACGTCCGGAGGGCAAATCCTGATCCCGCTCCCATTCCAAGTGATTACGTTCGGGATCATATGCCATCAGCAACCATTGTCCGCCACAGGTGACTTCAATCTCAGCGAGCCCACTGCCTCCATCACTGACGGTTGCAGCGATGCGGGGCAGCCGATGTTCCAGGTGGGTTCCATGATTGGGCACGATGTTGGAAATCACTGGTTTCTGATCGTCTTTCAGCACGGCGAATTCCCCAAGTACCCGTGTAGTGATGCTTAGGCGGCCTTGTTCATGTTTCGTTTCCTGATAATTCCAGGTATTGCCGGAGCAGCGGTATATAGCCATCTGTTCATTGTCATGGCTATCATTAGGCAGTTCAAAAGAGAGGGTTGCCGGCGTATCCAGCGGGGATTCGGCGGGTTCTATGCAGCATAGGGAACCAATAACCGGAAGAACAGTTTTTGGGCTCTTTTTAGGGGTTTCGCTCCAGAGAAATAACGCACCGAAGGGAGTATCCGGCGCGATGGAAAGTTGGGCGGATCCCATTGAAGCGGTTCGCGCAGTTTCTCCGCGTAGAAAGACGTGCACTGTTTTTTCGACGGTCTCCATGCGCGGATGCTGGAGACGAAGGGCGTATTCACCGCCTTTCCCGGGCGCAAAACCCAACTGAAAGCTTCTATCGGAGGCGCGCTGAAGCTTTTCCGGTGCTTCATCATTTATTGTAAGGGTGGGAATCTCGCATTCGGGTGCATTAAACGAGACGGAGGCTGCCAGATAGGTTCCCACACATTCCAGGCGCCCTTTGCCCTCCCCGAGTTTCATCGGAACATTCGGTTCAGGAATCGCTTCCTCAGGCAATAACGGCACCGTTACCGTGGCTTGGTTCCCCGCATCATCTTCTACCTCGATAATCAATTCCCTCTTTTCCCCTGTCACTTCCACCCACCCCTCGGAAGACGCTTTTTGGAAACTTTCACATCGGTTGCCAGGCCAGCGCCAGAGCAGCAAAAAACGGCCTTCATCCAGGAAATAGGGATGATAGGCCACGGCCCCGCAATGCAATGCGTCGTAGGAGAGCACATCATGTTGAACACGAAAATATTCCTGTTCACCCTGAAGTAAACGCACACGGTAGGCGCCCAGCTTGTCTCCGCCTGCGCTGAAATCCACCAGATCCACCCCGAATCCCACCTGTCCTTTTACACGCACGGAGTGCACGGCATACTGATTCGCCTGTATTTTCCGTGTTTTAATCACGATTGGCGACACGCCGCCGTTGATGCGTGATTCGGGATTTCGCGGCGCAAGGATCACTTTCTGTATCACCGGCGCCTTCTTGTCCGGCCATGTGACCCCCAGGGTTTTTGGATTGCGCGGATGTTCCGCCTCATCCCGGAATTCATAATGAAGATGAGATGGCCCAATGCCAGTGTCTCCTGTTTTTGCAAGCACTTCTCCACGCTTAAATGAAAATTGCGCCGGTTCCGGAACAAGGTCCACGGTGTAGTTTTTTTTTGAATGCTGGGCTGTCTGGACATACTCGGCGATATCTTCGCGGAATCCCTGCAAATGGCCAAACACTACTGTATGGCCGTCGTTCAGGTGCAAGTAGAGCGCTTTTCCGTATCCGTAAGGTGAACACCGCACCCGCTCCACATAGCCGTCCTCCGGTGCAGCCACGGGGAGACCGTTTTTGCCGGTATGCAGATCTATACCCATATGGAGGCGGCCTGTGCGATATTCGCCGAAACTGGAGGTTACCACGGGGGGAACATTCAGCGGCCAAGCATAGGGATCACGCCCACACAAGAATGTGACCAGAAAAACGGCATGAGCCATCACTGTTTTTTGGATTTTCCTGTGTTAGAAGAAGGCGCCAAGGCGGCGTCCTCCTCGTTTACATCACCAACAAACTGGGCGAGTTCTTTTTCCAGACTCAGAAAGAGCCGCACGCGTTTCGCATCATTCATGATCGGTGAACAAAATTCGTTGATCGCTGTCTCGTGCTTGTCCTCCAGCAATACCTCTTTGACCTGATCCCGGACTTCCTCCAGTGGAATGGTGGACGCGTTTTCCGCGGCTACCAGTTTAATAATGTGAAAACCATGTTCACTGCGGATGGGCTCGCTGATATCGCCGGGTTTCATGGTTTTGGCCTCATCCACGTAAAATGGGGGCAGTTGTTCGGGCGGTATGGGTCCCAGGTCACCGCCATTTACCGCATCCGGCGCGTTTGACAAGGCTTTGGCGATCGCTTCAAAACTTTCCCCTGTCCGGATGCGCGCCAATGCCTTTTTTGCTGTCTCTTCCGCGGCCGCCTGCGATTTTTCATTCACCGGGGATTTGGCCCGGATAAATATCTGCTTGAGATGTATTTGATTGGGGCGCTGAAACAACTCAGGTTGCTCTTGATAGATTTTGTTCACTTCCGCGTCGCTCACCACCACCTTTTTTGATTTTAATATGGCATCTGCCGCACGCTGCACCATCAGCGCCTTTCGCACATTCTCTTGCGTTTCCGCTTTCGTCATGCCGGATCGGGTCAGAATCTCTGCTTCTGTCGGAATTTCCTTGTCCGGTTCTTTTAATTGTTCTTGCAACGTTTTGAGACGGTTCGCATATTCTTCGTTGATATCGGCTTCGGATACCGTAATGTTCCGTCGTTTCGCTTCTTGCCACAGAATCTCACGCCTCACCAGTTCTCCCAGGCAACGCGCCCCGGTACGCACCCGGATTTCATCATCCACATTCTTCTCGCCCACCTGCATAGCCGCCATCATCAATTGACTATGATATAAAAATAAAAAATCCTCCCGGCTGATGGGGCTGCCATCCACAAAGGCCACCGGGCCGTCAGGTACCAGGCGATCTACGAGATCCATCTTTTCCAGCGGCGGCGCCTGAGCCGACGCTCCGGCAGATATAACACTTATCGCCACCACAACAAACGGCATCTTCATGCTCTTGGCAAGTTTATTTCTCAGTTTCACGGTTGTTTTTATCACTTTCCTCGGTTGTAGTGGCATGAGGAAGACGTTCCCGCCACAGGACATGCAAGAGATACCAGACAAATATGCCCGTGGCGGCGTACCCGACCACCGTTGCCAGTCCAACCCACACAATCACATTTCCCGGAGAATACGACTCTCCCCGCCACTGACGCAACAAGAAATACGCCAAAGCCACCATCCCCGCCACCGCCCCCCCTAAAGGCGCCAGACGAATTGGTTCCACCACTATCCAGCCCAGTTTCCCCTGAACTTCCCAGGGGGACCAGGGACGCGGCAAATTGGGCTTTTTCTTTGTCGTCATACCCGTCATGCTATCAAACTTTTCTGAAGGTAGTCCAATATCCAAGTTTCCTCTTCTCCATAACTCAATATGGTTTTATCGAAAGTTCGATACTCTTCAAGTCAAATAGGGTATAATTGAAATCATGGGGAGAAATAGCCGCTTGAGGGGGAGGAGATACTTTTCGTGTTTTACAAGGTTTTAGTGTATAATGTAGGCATGTGATATATTTGTCTTTTTGGCGGCCGGGCAGTTTCTGGCCAAAACGTACAATTTAGAGTAGGGGTAAGGTTGTTCTGTATGAATCAAAGCACAATGAATCGGTTCGTGTGGTGTATGGTAATTCTTGCCATGTTTGTGATGTTTCCGGCATCGGCCCAATATCATTCAGCGGATACCAATCAGGATTATGACATTTCGCTCAGTGAATTGTTGCGCGTGGTCCAATTCTTCAACAGCTTTGGATACCACTGCGCCACTGGAACTGAAGATGGATTTGATCCGGGTCCTGGAGACGAAAGTTGTTCGCCCCATAACAGCGACTATAGCGGCGGCGCCGATTGGTCCATCAGCTTCTCCGAACTGTTGCGCGCGGTACAATTATTCAATTGTGCCAGCTATGCCCCCTCTGAAGAAGGAGAAGATGGATTTATACCGGTTGATTGCGGGGCGGGCGAAGGCGAAGGCGAAGGAGAGGGTGAAGGGGAAGGCGAAGGCGAAGGCGAGGGAGAAGGCGAAGGGGAAGGCGAAGGGGAAGGCGAGGGAGAAGGAGATGGAGAGGGGCCGGATGAATCGTATGCGGAACTGTTGATCGATTCCATGCAGGCAACTCCCGGACAAACCATTTTCCAAAATATGAACCTGCATTGCGTAGGGGAACTGCCTGCCTCGTTGTCGTTTGACATCTTTTTCAGTTCCTCCAAGTTGACGTACGACAGCTATGTGAGCGGCGCCATTGTCGAGGCGGCAGGAAAAGAGATTACGGCGACGAAAATCGCCAATGGCGTTTATCATTATGAAGTGGCGGATGCGGCCAAGACAGGCCAAGGAATCCCTTCCGGCGTATTGCTCTCCATCGCTTTTGAAGTGGGGTCAGGAACGGCCTATGGCGATACCATCCCGGTCTATGGGGGAAATTACAGCGCTATTGGAACTTCCGGATCGCCCCTGGAATTTGCCATTTTCACGGGCAATATCTCGATTGGATGCAGTTCTGAAGTATTGCCTGTCGCGAACTTTGAAGTGAACGGCACCACCGGCCTGCCAGGAACCTTGTTCCATTTTACGGATACCTCGGTGGACGGATGTCATCCCACGGACCAGAACTTGGGAACCATTAACGCATGGTATTGGACTTTTGGCGATGGCGAATCCAGTACCTTGCAGAGTCCAAGCCATGAGTACGCCGATGGAGGGGCCTATACCGTGGCGCTGACGGTAACCAGCGGCGTAGGCTCCGATGAACTTGTTATGACCAATCTGATCACCATTACAGAAGGTGTGCGTGTGTATGTCGATAAAAACACCCCGGCCGGGGAGGCACAGCAGGATGGCTTTTCATGGGCCACTGCCTTCAGCACCCTCCAAGCCGGCGTGAATTCCGCATCCTCTCAGGGCGGAGGGCATGTGTGGGTGGCGGATGGGGTCTACGATGAAGTCCGTGCAAATGCCACCGGCTCTTTAGTATTGGGGGAAGTGGTAAGCCTGTACGGCGGATTTGCCGGCGGGGAATCGAATTTGACCCAGCGTGACTGGGTGACTAATGTGGCCACTATTGATGGCAGCGTGGCCCTGGAAGGAGATCCCGCTTATCATGTGATTATTGGCGCGAATAATTCCCGCTTGGACGGATTCACCGTTACGGGAGGCCAAGCGCGAAGCACAGGGATTGAGGGCAGCGAACAGGAGGGCGGGGGCTTGTACAACGCTCAAGTGGCGATGGAAATTGTCAATTGCACCTTTATTAACAATTCAGCCGAAACGATGGGCGGGGCCATTTCCAACCGCACGTGTTCATCCCCCGTCAGTATTGTGAATTGCGTGTTCAGCGGCAATATGGTCGCCAGCGTGGGCAATCCCAACAGTTATTCCTTCGGAGGCGCCATCGCGAATTATAATTCACTGGTGTACATCACAGGATGTGACATTGTATCGAATGAAATACACACGACCGCGTATTGGCTGAGTTCCGCGCAAAATGTATACTCGTGGACGCAAGGCGGGGGCATTTACAACTTCAATGCGACCGTGTTCATTTCCGAATGTTTGATTCAGGAAAACGAAGCGTATGCCCAGGGCACGGGATCCGGCCAAATTAGCGGTTCCGTGTATGCGGCCATGCCCGATGCGCTTGGCGGGGGCATATACAGCAAGTTTTGCACCGTGACGATCGACCGGTGTGACATCCGTGACAATAATGCCCATACCAACAACAACGCCCCGTTCACCCGTGCAAATGGCGCGGGCGTATACAATGAACAGGGCAGCATGGTCATGACCAACACGGTAGTGTTTGCAAATATCAGCGCCGATTTCAGCACGCAATTGCGGGCGGCGGGTATCTGCAATGAGGCGTGTTCGCAGCCCAGTTATGTTACCGTTTCCAATTGTTCAGTGGTGAGCAATCTTACCGACAGCACCAATTCGGAACATGGCGGGGGCATGTACAGCCGGTACACCTCTCCCAAAGTGACTAATTGCATTTTCTGGAACAACTCCGGCAAGGATGTCAAAGTGGAGAACGGAACAATGACTGCAACCTGCTGTGATGTCGAAAGCTTGGTCCTTACCGGTGATGGCAATATAAGTGTATATCCATTTTTTGTAGATATGAATGCCGGCGATCTGCATATTTACGGTAATTCCCCCTGCATTGATACGGGAATCAACACCAGCGGCGACACCTATGGTTCCGTGACCGTGGATTTCGACAACAACCCCCGTGGATTTGATGGGTTGCCTGCCGTAACCATGGATGGCTCCGACTACGATATTGGCGCGTTTGAGTTTACGAATTGACGGGTTGCGCAAGGCAATAACCGCCCTCTAGGGAATCAATGCGCCCAGTGGCGTTCTATCTCTTCGAGTGTCTTTCCTTTGGTCTCAGGGATGAAGACCACTGTAAAGATCACGGCAACCACACACAGAACGCCATAAACGAAGAAAACCCGGCCATGGAGTTGCTCTAGCATGCGTGGAAACAACTGGGTAACCAGAAAACAGGCAATCCAAAGGGATACCGTGGCGATGGACATGGCGGCCCCGCGCACGGATGTCGGGAAGATTTCCGACAGTATTACCCACACCACCGGGCCCATGGCCACGGCGAATGCCGCCACATACGCCAGCACGAACACCACCACCCAAAGCCCTTGGGCGTGATGAAATTCAAATGCCCCTCCCAGCAAAAATAAAGAAATGCCCATGCCCGCGGCGGCCGTGATCAACAGGGGTTTCCGCCCCACTCGATCCACCACCAGGATGGCCACCACGGTGAAGGAAAGATTGACGACGCCGACCATAACGGTTTGATAAATGGCGGCCGCGGAACCAAAGCCAGCACTCTTAAAAATCTCCGGCGCGTAATACAGCACCGTATTGATCCCCGTAATTTGTTGCAGCACCGCCAGGACAATCCCAATGCACAGCACTTTCCGAACACCCCGTTTAGACAATAAAGCAAGCGATCCTCCCTCCTGTGCGATAGTCCCAGAGATATCGGCAACCTCCTTATGCGCCGCTTCCAAGCCGCTAACCCGCGCCAGAATAGAAAGGGCTCTTTCCGTCTGCCCCCGCTTCACCAGCCACCTGGGGCTTTCCGGAACCCAGAACAGCAACGCCAGGAATACCACTGCCGGGAGGATTTCCGACCCCATCATCCAGCGCCAGCCATATGCTGTGTTCCAAGCCTCCCCGCCCGCGCCTCCCCCTAGCCAGGCCACCAGCGCATTCACGCAATACACCACCAGGAAGCCAAGAATGATCGCGAATTGATTGATGGAGACCAGCCGCCCCCGGATGGATGCAGGGGCTATTTCCGAAATGTACAGCGGACACAACATCGAGGCCGCGCCGATTCCAAACCCTCCCAACATCCGCGCAATGACAAATTCAGTCAGGGTGCGCGGCAACGCTGTGCCGATGCCGGACACCGTAAACATCACCGCCGCCACCAGCAATAGCTTCTTGCGGCCAAATCCATCGCTCAACACACCGGCGAACGCGGCCCCTATCATGCAGCCCACCAACGCACTCGCCGCCGCCCATCCTTCCAAATCCGCATTTAACGCAAAGTGCGCGCTCAGATAACCAATCGCCCCCGAAATAACCCCTGTATCATACCCAAACAATAATCCCCCCAGCGCCGCCACCCCCGTTAACAGAAACGCATATCTTGGATTGCCTTCGCGCGTATCGGGCATATATCGCTCCTTTCCAGAAGTATTCTGCCCCGCGTTATAACACGCCGCACGTTTTTTCTCCACTGCATGCCATAACAAATCAGAACGAACATCCTGCCGGAGCGAAAGCACACGGACTGCAAGGCCGAAAGTCTTCTGTGGAAGGCAAGCATATTCCGTGCCGGAATTTTGTGGTTTTTTCAAGGAAAAGAGCGGTTTTTTTACTTGCCAAAACCCATCTTCGGTGATAGAATTTGATTGAGAGTTGAAGCGGCAAAGCGGACGGGGCTCGACGATAAACAACTAACCACTGTGAATTGTCGGCTTGGAACGCCGGCTGGAAAACCAATACCCCCGCTTGTCGACTTCAAACTCTGTTTCGCGGCGTTGGCTGCAGCGAAGCGCGCCGCGAGAAGCGGTGAGTTGAGCTTTCCGTGAATCGCGCGGAGTCCTCAAGGAGGACGCAACGTGGCCATGCTGAGCATAGCGGCTCATGGGCGCGGAGGAAAGCCGGGAAAACTCCCGCGGGTAGTAGGCGGAAGTTGCGTAGCGAGAGGTTTTGACAAGATCCATAAGGATCCATAAGGGCCATGTGGAGCGCCCAGACCTAACCAGCGAAACCTTCCCGACGCAGCTTCCGCCGCACTATTTTTAGCAGCGGGTTTGGGGTTTAGGGCATGGGGTATGGAGAGTCGGCCGTGTACCGTGCATGCGTAGCCGTATCCATTTTGACTCTTTTCCATTCAATCTGCCACCCTGTAAAAAGCTGCATGAAGGCACTCCTTTCGGGTACACTATGCGTATGAACGCACAAGATTTTTGGGAACGATATGTTGGCGAGTATACACCGGCGGAATTTATGGCGCGGTATCAGTCGCGGAATCCGCGCCGGTGCGCGGAGCGATATGTTTCACGATTGCCGAGCATGTACGGGATTGTACGGCAGCGCACGTGGCGCAAAACCTTTATTTCGTCCGTGCAGCATGTGCGGGAGTCGGTTGTGGCGGGATTGACTGTGTATTTGGAGCAAACGCGGCCGGAATGGGAACAGGCGCTTGCCGAGCGGGCGGAACGGGAACAGGCTGAATGGGAACAGGCAGAACGGGAACGACTGGAACGGGAACAGCGGGATTGGGAGCGGGCTCAGCTTTCCGTGGAACCGTCCGCACCTGCGCATGCGGAAAATGCGGGGGCTGCCGTATCTGTGAGTGAAATGCCGGGGGGAACTGAAGTGCCGCCGCCCATGGCGACAGGTGGAACTGAAGTGCCGCCGCCCATGGCGCCGGGGGGAACTGAAATGCCGCCGCCTCCCGCGGCATCTGCCATGAGTGAATCGTCGAACGTAATGGAGACCAGTCCACCGAATAGCGTCCCATAAACGATTGTTGGATTTTTTAGAGTATGCCCAATAAACAACGGCATCGGGGGCGGCATCCCGAGGATGATATGCTGTTTAGCGAGCGGCGCCTGCCACGCTTGCGCGCGGGTGCGGCTGACTTGTCCTTCTTGTATACCCGTGGTTATGCTGAGAAAGCTTCGATCAAACTGGTGGGCGATCATTATCAGCTTGATGCGCGGCAGCGTATGGCGTTGCAGCGGACGGCATGTTCAGACGCCGCATTGCAAAGGCGAAGGGATCATTGTGTGGATGCGGGGTTGCTGGAGGGCGCGATTCTGGCCATTGACGGGTATAATTTTTTGATCACGATTGAAAGCGCTTTGGCGGGCGGGATTTTGATCGAAGGCCGGGACGGATGCATCCGCGATTTAGCCAGTCTTCACGGGGCCTACCACCGAGTTGAGGAAACGCTTCCCGCCGTGGTGCAGGCGGGCCAATGTCTTGTGCGTCTGGGGGTGGGGCGGGCGATGTGGTATTTTGACGCCCCCGTATCCAATAGCGGACGGTTGCGTGCGCTATTGTTGGAAACAGCAGAGGAACATAACTGGCCGTGGGGCGCGGAACTGCTCCCCAATCCTGATCATTTTTTGGCGTCTTGTGAGGTGGTGGTTGTTTCGTCCGACAGCGCCATTCTTGACAAGGCAGAGCGCTGGGCCAATCCGCTGCCGATTTTGCTGGCGCAGCTCCGTCCTGCCCCTTCTGTTCTGCGCCTTTTTTAAGGGGATTTTCTTCGTCACTTAATATATATGCACATAAAAAGAATGCATAAATACTATTTGCTCGGTACTCCTGGGGGCTGCAGGGTGGCGAGCATGGCCTGAAAATCGGGATTTGCGGCGAGGATTTCTTTTGCGGAGCCGCACACCGCATCGACTTTCTTTTTTCCCAGATTGAAATTGGTGGGGACGCGGGAAAGTGCGTTACGCTTTTCAGGGGACGCAATCTGGTTGAATGCAACCTCGATGAAGTAGAAGTCGATATCGGGCTGTTCGAGGGCCGGGATTTGAATACTGACACCTTGCGCGGTTGCTTGTTGTTCGACCTGTTGTTTGATTTCTTTGAGGGTGTTCCGGTAAGCGATCTGTTGGCGGAGATATCCGATTTGGGCGTGAGAGAAGTTGCCGAGAGGGGCGGTCCCGGAGGTGAGGAGGGTATCGATGAGACCGGGCAATCCCGCACTCAATTCCCAACTCCGTTTAGAACGGCCTTCTGCGTTTACCGTAATGATAATGACTTTTTTAGGGAGGGATTCGGCGGTACCGTCGCCGATCTTGTCGTCCGAATGATGTCCGTCGATACCCATGATTATAGGCAAGAGCCCGAGATTGTCCGACACACCGCCGTCGATAACATAGATATCCGTACGGCGCTTGTCGAGGTAACAGGATTGGTCGTCGGGGATGAATCCGGATTTTGCATTTTGATCGTCGGCCAGCCAGGCAGGGGGTTGGAAATCGTCCGGCTTGGGGAAATTGCGGAGGGTCATTGGGGCAAGGAGGCCCGGAAAAGCAGCGGAAGCCGCGACCGCGTTGCCAATGGGATAGGGATTTAAATCGGAATAGAAGAGGTCGAATTGTCCTTGTGTAAATCCAAGGCGGCTTCCCCGGCTCATGTCGGTGGTGTTGATGATGATGTAGGGGCGGCGGTTTCTGGCGAGGAGGTCGCCATAGGTTTTATGTTCAAAGATCCAATCACTGAAATTGTCGCCCATGAGATCCGTGCGTCCGTAAAAAGGGGACACGAGTTTGATAAGGTTTGCCGGAGCCAGCAAGCTTCGGAGCAGATTGCCCTGGATATCCCGGTACAATACGCGTTTGGGAAAATCTTCAAAGATACGGTCGCCAAACAACGCGTAATAGGCGGCGGTGAGGCTTCCTCCCGACACCGAGGAGATGACGTCCACCTCGTCCAGCAGCCGGCGGGAACGTCCTTGCCAAAAGATCTGGGTATCGCGCAACACGCAGAGAACGCCATAGGAGAGCGAGGCCGCGCGCGTGCCGCCGCCACTGAAAGTGAGTATTACGAGCAGGTTGTCGGAATCATCGGCTCCGGGATTGATATTCCGGTAACGGTACCCGTAATCGGCGGAATATGTTTCAAGGGGCTTATTATGGACGGGCAAGGTGCGGCATCCTGCCGCCATCAGAATGGTCAATAGTATGGCGCCGGAATATTTTATCATTGTATAAACTCCTTTTGGGTAACATGCCCCACATCATCCATTCTGTCACATTCCGTATGATTGAATAAAACCAGTGTCAATGATGGCTGTTGATGGAAGGGGCTGGCGATTGGTGTTAGAAAGAAAAGATTTTTTATGAAATGCGCGAAATGAATAAAAAGAGGTCTGTGGGGAGACGTCACATAGAGGGCCGGCGAGATTGAGGATGGGCGGTGCGTGGTGTGCGCATAACCGATGCGCACGGTGCATCCTGTTGTTTGTCCATCAACGACTGCACTTGTTCGTCCCGTATTTTCAAGGTTATTATCCCCGCATGCAGGAAGGGTTAGGGCTGGGGCAGATAGCTCATTGAAAGTATCCCCTACCCAATCAATTTTTTCACATACGCCGCATCCCGCTCCAACACCTGAATCCGCGCTTCTCCTTCCGGGTATTTGCCCAGGCTTTCATCCTCGATGCAGATATCCCCCCGGTAGCCCGCATCCCGCAGCAGCCCAAGCACCAACGCATGGTCCACATCCCCCTCCTCCAACGGGGACACATATTTTTCATATTCCCAGCCCGCCTCCCGCGTCTTTTCGCGCACCTCTTCCGGATAGCGAATATTCTTGAGATGCGTATGCTTCGCGTATGGCGCCAGCACCCTTAATATCCCATACACCTCCGACAACGGATATCCCCGCCAGTAAAAATTCCCCGTATCCAACGTTGATCCAAGACGATCAGAATCCACCCGCATAAACACATTCAGCAAAAAGGCCAGATTATTCCCCTGGAAACCATGATTCTCTATCCCCATCGCCACTGACAGCCCCGCCGTGCGCCGAAGCACCTCCCGCAAACCCTCCGAAAACAACTTCACCCGCTCCTCGAACGTCAAGTCAAGCTCCCGCGCCATCGCCGAATCGATCCGGATGTTATCCATGCCCAGCAGCGAGGCAAGTTCCAGGGCACGCGTGATCCAGCGGATATTCTCCTCCTGATCCCCTGCACTGAAATCACACGCCGTCAAAAAACTGACCGGCCGGATGTCTAGATTGTCCAACTGCTTGCGATATGTTATGGCCGACGCATCATCCTTTAGCACGGCCTTCTCCCGCGAATGCATCGTACACACCTCAAACGATCGGCTTAGTTCGATTTCCACCGCATTGATCCCCAACGTTAATACCCCCTCATACGGCGTGGGGAACGTATCAATGATCATACAATCCCGAATCGAGCAATACATGGCATTTCTCCTCATTTACAGATCCCGCCGCCAAAAGTTTAATCGTAATCGTTACTATTCTTCAAACGGAAAAATTCGGGATGGCAATTAATTTTTGCATTTCCGATTGGGGCACTCACTGCCGCCGCGTCGCTACAATCACATATTCCTGCGTGCGAAACGCCAGGTATTCCGTGTCATTCAATGGCCCTAGCCGTATTCGTCCAACCTGAATGCAGCCCTCCGTATCTAGGGGAACCGCTGCCGGATCGTCCACCACCAGCGCGGAACATCCCCGCGCCTCCAGACCCGAAGCATCTACCAAACGAACCGCTTCATATGCCGTAAAAAAGCGAATATGCGCCCGTGCCAGCACCCCCTGTTCCCCCAACACCCACCGCCCTTCCGCCAGATCCGTCACCACCTTATAGTATTGAAGATTCGGAACCGTCATCACGAATACGCCATGCGGCGACAACATCCGCGCCAGCCGTTCCAGCACTGGCTTTGGATCCCGAAGACGCGGCAGCAGATCCTCACATACAACACACTCGAAATAATCCTCCCGAAATGGCAATTCAAGCGTTTGCCAATCCCCGTGGACTGTCCCGCTCACCCATTCCGCCAGCCCCTCTGCTTCCTCCTCCGATTCAACCACGGCCATCACCTCCGCGCCCCGCTCCTTCAGCGCCCTGCACCGCGCCGGTGCAACGCGGCCCATATCCAAAATCCGGCCTGCCGACGCCGGAATATAGCTTAGTAAATAATCCAAATTGTTCATAACCGCCTCCAATTAACCCTAATAATAGCAGAAAGCGGTTTTTGTTTTTCCTGCTAAAAACACCCAACATTCTATTCAAAATCCCACCCCCCAAAAGCATTTTTTATATTGATGTTGTCCGGGTGGATTCATTTGACTTGCACCACTCCCCCGCGATATGGGAGCATACACCTTTGTACCGGGGAAAAAGGATATTGCCGGATATGGCCATAAATGACAGCCAACAACGATTATTGCGGACCATGCTCACGGGGATTCCGGGGCTATTGGCTCTCAAAAACAAACAACTCGCTTACGAAGTCGTGAATCCGGCCTTTTCCCAGTTCCTGGGCCGTGCCGCCGAAGACATTATCGGGAAAAAAGATGCCGACCTCTTCCCCGCCGAAGAAGCCAAGCTTTGTCAACAGGCGGAAAATACCATCTTCAAAACCGGCCTCCCTCGCCTGTTGGAACAATCCTTGACTGGTGTAGAAGGCAAGCGCTGGATCGACATCACGCGCGCCCCCGTGCTTGACGAAAACGGCGACCCAGCTGGCATTCTGATCTTCGCCCGCGATATCACCGACTTTAAACAGCGTGAGGAAGAATTGAGCGCGGGCCTGGCCAAACAAAAAGATCTCGAACAACGCGCGGCGGACGCCGTGGAGCAGCTTCAAGCCCAGCAGGAGGCCAGCCAACGCGCAATTCAGGCCGCTGCAAAAGAATCGGAGGCGGTGAAAGCCCAGGTCCTCGAAAAAGATCGTCTGTTTGCCGAGACCCAGGGCCAACTGCAGAATGTCCAAAAAAAATTGCAGGAACGCGAAGCAGAGTTGTTAACCCTGGCCAAACAACTCCAGGCGGCGCAGGCGCAGTTGGCCAAGGCCGCGGAATGTGAACAGCGGGCCGCAGCGCTCCAACAAGAATTACAAAAAGCGCAAGCTCTTCTGGCCGAACACCAGCGCATGGGCGAACAAAAGCAAAAGGAACTCGCGGATCTGCAACAGCACGTAAATCAGATGCAGGCGGCACTGGCCAAATCCCAGGCCCAGTGCAACGCCGCCGCCGCACTCGCACAACAACTCATGAATACGCTACAATCGTAGCTCTGTTTCGAACATAACAATACAACCAATAAAGGAAAACGGTATGAAATCACTGGTTGCTCTATCAGTACTGACAGCGGTTCTATGCGTTGTGTCCGGCGCCGCCATGGCCCAGGGCGCGCCCAATGCCGAAGCCATCGGGTGGCGCATCGGATGCCAGGCCTACACCTTCAATCACTTCACCTTCTTCGAGGCCGTAGACAAGGTCGCCTCGCTCGGCCTCAAATGGATTGAAGCGTATCCGGGTCAAAAACTAAGCAAGGAGACCGGCGATGCCGTCTTTGACCACAACATGTCTCCGGAATTGCAGAAAGTTGTGAACGACAAGTTAAAAGCCGCCAACGTCACGCTTAACGCCTACGGCGTTGTCGATTTGCCCGGCGACGAAGCCCAGGCCCGGAAAGTCTTCGATTTTGCAAAAGCTATGGGCATTGAAACAATCACCTCCGAGCCGGGATTTAAAGATCTGCCTCTCGTCAGCAAGCTCGCCGACGAATACGCCATCAATGTCGCCATCCATAATCATCCCAAACCTTCCAAATACTGGAATGTTGATACCGAATTCGAAAAGCTTCAAGGCCTGAGCAAACGCGTTGGTTCCTGCGCAGACACCGGCCACTGGATCCGCTCCGGCCTCGTTTCCCTTGATTGCATCAAGAAACTCGAAGGACGCATCATTTCCCTTCACCTGAAAGACCTGAACGAAGCCAGCCCCCGCGCACACGATGTCCCATGGGGAACCGGCATCACCAATATCAAAGCTATTCTTGAAGAATTGCACCGCCAGGGATTCAAGGGCCTCTTTTCCGCCGAATATGAATATAACTGGGACAACTCCGTTCCCGAGCTCGCCCAATGTGTCGCCAATGTTGATAAAATGGCCGCTGAAATCGCCGCCGCTGCAAAGAAATAATCCTTAAAAAATGGAAATGACGCATGGAGTGTGCTCTGCACGCCCCATGCGTCATTTTTCTTCGTGCAACAGCTTCTTCAGCCGCGGATAATACTGAAGAAGATCGTTCGGCAAGGCCGTGTGCACCCGTCCGAGCGCCGCTTGGATCTCCAGAGCATTTACTATAGCCTGTCCGCGAAAATGATTGTTGGTGGTAACGAATAAATCATTAACGCGTTTTTTCATCTGATTGATTTTTTCAATCCAGGGCTGCAATTCATCCCCGGTATAGAGATAGTTGTATCGATCATCACGCCCCGCTTCTTCCCGGAACCAGTCTTGTGCGTTGCGGCCATGGAGGCGGATATATCCAAGGGGCGCCGTCACATTCGCAGAAGGTTCAATCGATTGGGCGAAGAGCGGCTGGTCAATATTGCAGAAGGCCACTTTGCGCGCCGCCAACCCCGCATATACTTCCGGACGATCCCAGGAGGCATGCCGCAATTCCAGTGCCAGCGGATAATCCGAAAATTCTTCCAAGACCCGCGCCAGCCATTGCCGGTTCTCCGGAACGCGCTTGAAACTCCATGGAAACTGAATCAACACCGCCCCAAGTTTTCCCGCTTCGTGCAACGGCGCGATCCCATCCCGGAAAAGCCTGATTTCCGCCTCGCCCGGCCATGCGCCGCGGTCATGTGTGAATCGTTCCCACAATTTCACCGTGAACAGGAACCGTGGATTCTCCTCCACCCGTTTCACCCATCCCGCACCATGTTTCGGGTTCAGCGGCCTGTAGAAAGAAGTATTGATCTCAACCGTGTCAAAAAACGGGGCCAGGAATGCCAGGGGATGCAGGCTGCGCGGCATGCCAGGCGGATAGACAATCCCCTCCCAATCCTTATACGACCAGCCAGCCGGACCCACACGCACTTTCCCCTCCGCAAGAGCACCCATGGACTCCTCTGGGGGAGAATCCTCACTCATATTTATTTATACCCGATTCCATGAAGCCGTTCTTCTGTTTCCGCATCCATCACAGCTTTGGTTCGAACAGTTTGCCGCGCACGCATATTCTCCTTCTGGTGCTCATCCAGCAATGCCCGGAAAGCCTTGACCTGTTCAGGCCGCTCTCCGGAAAGATCATGAAGATTCTGTGGATCCTTAGCAACGTCATATAACTCCACCATATCCTTCATACGATCCACGATTAATTTGTCGTTTCCCACCAGCACCATTTCTCTCTTCGTTTTCCACCCGGGATTGGGGCCCTCCGTATATGAAAAGAACGGCCGTGGTTCTTTGGGGGGCGGAGCGAACATATCCTTCCCTTGCCAGAACGGGCGCACTGGCAATTTCAGCCAGGCGGCCACGGTCGGCAATATATCCACCAGGCTGACATTCCGGGGAATATTGCATGGGGAAATACCCGGCCCGGAAACAATCATCGGAACATGCAATACCTCTTCGTACATGGACAGACCATGTCCATAGGAATCATGGTCCCAGAGATGTTCCCCATGATCCGCGCTGATGATAATATAGGTGTCTGGCCAGCGCCGTTGAAGTTCTGGGACCAACCGGCGCAATGCATCATCCACATACCGCACTTCCGCATCGTATAAAAGACAGGCTGTCTCTTTCGCTGCATCGGAAAGCGGCGTATAGGTCCCGGTCTCAGCGCCGCTTACGCATTTCATGTAATTCACCACATACGCCATAAAATCAGTGGTCACGGTCTTCAGTTCTTCCGGAGAAATGGCTGGAGGCCAGCCAAACTGCCGCCGGTATTCCTCCGGTGGATTATATGGCAGGTGAGGATCGAGATAATGGACATACAGGAAGAAGGGAGAGGTCAGATTATTTAGAAGACCCAGCGTTGCATCCGTGACCTCCCGGGTGGTGCTGTCCGGAAGATAAAGGTATTTCTCAAATCCCTGGTCATATTTAAACACTGGAGCCAGATTGCCGTTGGTTTGCACCCCCGCCGTTTGATACCCCTGTTCATACAGGTATTCCGCCATGGTTTCCAGCCCCGGTGACAGGGTATCCGCCATGTTGGTGCCATCCAAGCTCGTTTTACCGTCCGAGAATACCTGATGGGTGTTCACATGAAGCGATGTAAGCAACGAAGCTATGGAGGGACGCGTCCACGTGCACGCAGTCACGGCGTGTTCAAAAACAGCCGACCCCTTTGAAAACTCTTCCAAAAACGTCATCAGCGGCTGGCCGTTTCGCTTGCCGCCCACCCGGTCCGCGCGCAAGGCATCAATGATGATCAACACCACATTCGGGCCCGAGGTCAGCCGCTGCCGAACCGCTTTCCGGGCGGGCGCAACGGAGCGATACTGACCCAGCCATACACCCACCGCAATCAAGAGGATTCCAGCGACCAACAGCCCTCCAAGTGTTACCAACTTCATTCGCCGCATAATTACCAGGCCTCTATGGTTGAATTGCGTGTTACACGAGACACTTTACTTAACCTAGTAACATTATACACATTGTCCGGATACTTTCAAGATCCTTGTATCACGAACGCTTATTCAAGGGAAGGGTCTTGTGCCATCGCCGGGCAGCCATCCGCGCCAGACCGACAAACCGCGGATTCACGCTCACCGTACACAGGGCCATGTCAAGCAGGCGCGGCAAATATTGGGGTTGCCCTCCGATTTCACCGCAGAGCGACACCGGTTTCCCCGCCGCCCGTGCGGCTTCCAGAATCTGTTTGAGGAGATTCCAAAAAACCGGACGATCCGGACGGTAATCCGGCGCTACGCGTTCATTGTTTCTGTCCAGAGCAAAGAGATATTGAAACAGATCATTCGACCCAATGCTCGCGAAATCCGCCGCTTCCAGCATCTCCCGCGCCATCAGGCACGCCGAGGGCACCTCCAGCATCACGCCGTGCTTAATTTCCCCCTGTTTAATATCCTGTGTATGCTGCCGGAAAAGTTCTCGTAATTTTAAAAACTGGTCGATATCGCTGATCATCGGATACACAATGTGCACCGGCCCCTGCGTTGATACCTGCGCTATTGCCCGCGCCTGTGTAATGAACAATTCCGGCTGCCCCAACAACAGCCGTGCCCCACGATATCCCAAACAGGGATTTTCTTCTGTTGGAATATCCAGAAAGGAGGCTGGCTTGTCGCTGCCTAAATCAAACAAACGAATATACACCGGACGGCCCTCCACACCCTTCACCACCACCGAATACCGCTCGCACTGCTCCTCCTCGCTCAGCATGCGGCCCGCTGCCAACAGTTCAAACTCCGTCCGGTAGAGTCCGATGCCCTCCGCCTGAACCGATTTCACCACCTCCACCTCCGACGCCAAACTGATATTCGCCATCACGACCACTCCCGGCACCGGTGGCACTGGCGTCAAACGCCGCACCATCGGACGTTTTGCCGCGGGATACAACCTCAAGGTGGCCGCCACCGGCGCCAGAATCACTTCGCCGGTGCTTCCGTTAATCAACGCCTCTTCACCGTGTGCGAAAAAATTCATCAAATTCTTGATGCCGCTCACCGCGGGGATGCCGAGCGCCCGCGCCAGAATCGCCGCATGCGAGGAGGGGCCGCCCCGTTCCGTGACAAACCCCACCGTATGCGCGGTATCCAAACCCACCGTTTCGCTGGGAGTTAATTCTTCCGCCACCACAATGCACATCCCCTCCACCCCGGCTTGATCCTGCCTGACCTGCACATCCTCCGGCAGGCTCGCCCGGAGAATGTCTTGTAGACGCCGCCGGATCTCCCCGATATCCGAAGCGCGCTCTTTGAGATAGCTGTTATCCACCTCCGACAACAGCGCTTCGTAGGCCTCAAGAGTTTTTTCCACCGCCGATTCCGCATTCAAACGCTGCTGTTCTATCACGTCCATCATCTGCTGCCGAAGCACATCATCTTGGACCATCATCTTCTGCGCAAAGAATATATTCGCTTGGGCAGGGCCAATCTTTTTCGTCACAATAGCCATCAGTTCGTCTAATTGCCCGGCGGCGGTCTCTATCGCAGCGGCCAAACGCGTCTTCTCCTCCGGGATATCCTCAGGCGACAGCGTAAAGAAGGGTATGGCCTTGTGTTTATGCGATTCCACCAGCCGAACGCGCCCCAGCGCCACCCCCTCACTAATGCCTAAACCGGTCAAACGCCGTTCTCCCCGGTTATGATGAAGTTCCATACCGGGTCTTGTTATTGCGTTTGAACTATCCTGTTGTGCACTATGCGCCATGCAGCCTCCGGCGCAATCATAACATTCCCCCCCGTGCATCAACCAACTTCTCCTGCAACGCCGTAAGCGTCACCGGGCCCAGAAGACCCGACGGACGCAATGGCCAGCGTGAAGCATCAAACGGTTTATAGTCGAGATTGACAAGATTAATGTCATAAAATTTGCGCCATTCCACCCCCCGCCGATCCAGATCACGAATGCGGTTCGCGCATAGATTGGTTATTTCCACCTCCAGAGAGTTCCCCTGGGATTTCATCAGACCGGACGGCACGTTTACCCAAAACGGCGGGCAGATCAAAACACCCAGATCCTGCCCATTCAATCGAACACGCGCAGTTTCCGCCACATGTCCCAAATCCAGCCGCCACCCGCTCGCCACATCTCCAGGACAATCAAAATTCAGCGCATACCGCGCCGTACCGGCAAACCGCTTTGCTTTATCACCGCCCAGTTCTGTCCACGAGTCCAATCGATCCGTTTGAATAGGGGGGGGAAGCTCAGATCCGCCTTCGATAAACTGAATATTCCAGGTGCCTTTAACTTCAGCAGGTTCCCCGGCCTTTTCCCAATACGTCCACTTCGGTTTCTGCGATTCGTGTTCATTAAATGTGCGCACGATGATGGATTGACCGCATTCGAGAGATAGATACACGTCTGTTTTTTGATCTGAAACAGCGCGAAGATCTGCTTTGCCGATGGCGCCGGTCATAGGATCCATAAGCACTGCACTTTTCACTACCCCGGCTAAAGGTAACCATCCTTCAAAAGATGTAGTGATTCTGCCATTTTCCAGTACTGTTGTTTTGTCCTCAACAATAACACTGCTCTTCGATGGAGTGGCCAATATAAGCCATTGATCCAAGGGAGAATCTTTTCCAGCATTTTCCTTAAGAACTCCCCGGTTGGAAATAAAATAATACCGTCCCTTTTCATCACAACGGCGAATAAATTGGATACCGGGAGTATCCATCATTCCTTCTCGGATAATCCCTGCATTCTCCAGACATGTATCCACAGTTTTTGTAAGCAAAACCATTCCCCGGCCAAGGCGTGCCTCGTCATGGCTTTCATTCCATTGCAACATTGCGGTCAGTGCCTGTAATGCCGTGCGGCGCTCCTCCAGTTTCCCCAATCCTGGCACATCTTCCGGAATTTTTTTTGTAAATACTACTGTGGCGCCTTGTTCCGCCAATTGGAGCACTATTTCCATCGTCCGTACCGGAATATGCTGACACGGCGGCATCAGGAGGATGCGATACTCACCTCCCGGCATCATTACCAAGCCATTTGCCGCTCTGGCTTGTTCTAACATCCGATCCGACACATAATCGAAGGCATAGCCGCGCTGCCAGAGTTCCTGCGCTACGTTTCCAATAGGTTGCTTCGTCAGCCACTCCGTTTTATGCACGGTCATCTGGATAACGCGGCCCTCCGGAGTGTGCCAGACATCGTGAATGGGCCAATACACCAGAATGTCATTATCGGATCGGCCTGTTTGCAATACCGCCTGGCATCGGGCAATGTACTCATTCAGCGCAGGAACATCCCGCCAGAAGGAATTGCGGGGATTCATTTGCGTGGAAGCATAAAAGAGCCATCCCGGCCACGGCGCGTCTTCCGGAGAATAACACGTCCCGTGATATACCACATGATTCACACCGCTCACGAACAATTCATCCACCAAGTCCTTCATGTCGGCCAGGGTCTCATTAAAATGCTCCTTCAACCACGTCCCGGTTTCTGAGGCGACCTTCACTTTGCCTGTCACATGCGCGGCGGACGACGCAAACTTGCTCACCAACGGATTACGGTCTTTATTAAACATCTCCGTCTCCGGGATATCCGCCGCCGCATACAGATCCAGAAGATTCCCAGGCGAACCATGCGCCTGATTCCGGGTGACACAACCCTTCTGATTCGCCCAAGCGGTCCACGGCCGGATGAAATTATCCACCATCATGTCGGAAAGGGTCTCCCGATAGTCGCATTTAATCCGGCTGGCCAGATCGGGATCGCCCCCCTCGAAAAACACTGGCAGATAATCCTGCAACCGGTAACCGCGGCCTATTTCAAAGGCTTGCAGCAAGTCTGGCGACCAATCCGATTGGTATTCATACGAATCATGATACATCGCACGCGGCATCAGTCCTTGATATCCGCTAAATGCCGTATCAAACCTTTTCAAATATTGCTGCACCGCCTCCCCATAAAAAGGATTCAACATATGCCCCGCTCCACCCGGCGCTGACCGTTTTACCATGCGATCCGCAGGTTTCTGGAATACGGCATATACCTTCCAGGCGCCAGGGGGCGCCGTCCAGTCCAATTTCCCTTCCTTGGTCACTTGTCCAGTCAAATTTACTGCCAATCCGTCGTTGTTGAAGGTTGTAACTGTTTGAAGCAGTCCCGGAACAGGTTCCAAATGAAAAACGGCGTCTCCCCGCATCTCTTGCGTCTGTAATTGCACCGCCGCACAGGCCAGGTCCGGTGTGATATTCGGCCCGCCGAAACACCACCCCGTGCCCGTCGTCATATCCACCCAAAGCCCCAGCCGCTTCCCTTCGGCTACGGCATGATTCAATAGTTCCAACCATCTCGGGCTGAGGTATTCCACATACCGGTCCTCATACCCTTTAGCGCCATAAATCGGGATAATATGCACCCCTCCCATACCCGCCGCCTTATACAGTTCCAGTTGACGTGTTATGTTCTTTTCATCCGCCGCGCTCCCCATCCACCACCAATACGCCCCCGCCCGCTGTTCACAGGTGATCGGCGGCCATTCCGCCTCGGATAATCCTGCGCCTATCATGGGTTCTTCTCCCCCCGCATTCAGCAAAGAAACCAAAAAAAATGTTATGACCGCCATGGTTTTCCTCCTTTGCACAGCTAAAAGGTAAAGCACTGTTCACTTCACCATACACACTGAATACGGCACTTTCAATTCCCCCCGGCCTTTGGCTGTATCCCGCCCGGAACCGGGCATAAAGAAGGATCCCCAAAAATGGAAACCGGCGGCGGGGTTTCCCTCGCCGCCGGCGTTTCACGCGGTCTTAGTGTTTATCAGCTCGTCTGGCCAATCGGTGTGGCATTCGCATCGGCTGCCGCGCCCACGGCATACCGAATCACGCCGCTCGCATCCACGAAGAAGCCCTTGCTTCCCGTCTGATTCATCGTCTCCGGATCGGCATTGGAGCTAAAGTTCGCAGCCGTGCCGCCCATCGTGTAATTGTAGCCGCTCTTCGGAGCGCCCCACGCGCCTTCCAAGTAGGCAGGAGCACCCGCGGCAGGCGGAGTCGTCAACGCATCAAACGTAATGGCATACTGATAGTTGGCCGAATGATAGGCCACTTCCGCGCCGCAAATCGTGCGCAGGTTGCCGATGGCCGCCGACTCATTCGACTGCATCCGCGAACGCAGCAGGTTCGGAATGGCAATCGCCGCGATAATCGCAATAATCGCTACTACAATCATCAACTCAATCAATGTGAAACCGGATTTCTTACTCATAGGCTTTTCCTCCTCAAATTGGGTTGTGGTTATGGACGCTTGCCTTCAGGCTGCGCCCTTTCCGTTTTCAACTTACGAAGAATTAAAAAGCAACTTCCGTACCAATCCATTTGGCCCCTCAAAACCCGCCAAAACCATAAGAAATCGAGATTTCCAGGCACTATTGCCTCCTTTCTGCGCCTCTTTTTGTCTCCCGTTTAGGTCATCCAGTGACATTTTTTGTCACTGCCTCTTCGTTATTTGCTTGATCCCTTCTCCGCACCTTGGCAAAATTACCTCCAACATACAGGAAACAAGCCTCACAGACTCACAAAATAAAAAGGAGGGTAGGAAATTGGGATTTACCACAGCCTTGATTGCCTTGGTGGTGATTGTCCTGCTGAATATTCTGGTGAATCGCATTGCCGCTGCCGCCTTGACCTTCACCGGCATGTCCCGGGAAATGGCCAGGTTTCAGGCCCGCTCGGCGTTCAGCCTCTGCGGCTATACCACCACAGAAGCCGAGAATATGGTGAACCATCCAGTGCGGCGGCAGATTGTCAGTCTATTAATGTTTTTTGGCAGTGTTGGGTTTATCGGCATGGTCGCGGCCACACTCGGCGCCTTTTCCGCGCAAAGTGAAACGCCGTCCGGCGTGCGATTCGGATTCTTGATCGTGCTATTGCTTATTCTATGGTTTGTGGGCACCAGCAAATGGGTGGATGACCTGATGTTCCGTGCCATCAGTTGGGCGTTGCGCCGCTTCACCCATTTGGAAGTTCATGACTTTGTTAATCTCCTGCAATTGGGCGCCGGATATAATGTAACCGAACTCGATATCGAGCCTGATGACTGGTTGGTGGGAAGACGGCTGGATGAATTACGTCTTTCCGATATTGGAATCAATATTTTGGGCATTCACCGGAACAATGGGGAGTTTGTCGGCACCCCTGTGGGAAGCACGTACATCCGCCGGGACGACCAGTTGATTGTGTATGGTTCACGCGAACGCATTCTCGATTTGGACAGATGCAAAAGTGACGCCCTGGAAGGAGCGAAACATTGGGCCATGGTGGAAGAGCAACGCACCCGGTGGAAAAAGGAAGCCGATGCCCGAGGGGAAGGCTATGGCGTCACGGAAATTATTGTCCGCCTGAAAAGCTGGATAGTCAACAAACAATTAAGCCAGGTACGCCTGGCGGATCTGGGCGTCACGGTGCTGGGCATTAAACGTGTTGGCGGCGGATATGTGGGAACGCCAACAGGACATACCCACATCCGCGGGGAAGATACCCTCATCGTGTATGGACCCGTTGAGGACATTGCCGCCCTGGACGACTTGATGCGGGATCCGGCGGGAGAAGCAAAATATATGGAACGAGCCGCCATCAGCCGCGCCGAACGGCAACAATCCCTGGAGGCCAGCCAGATTCGCTATATGTCGGAAGTTTCCGGGGAAGGCTAAAAAAACATCCATGCTTAACGATCTCAATGCTTTTCTATTGGATATGGACGGCACGGTGTATCTCGGACATGCCCCGATCCCCGGCGCTGCCGAGTTTGTCCAATTTCTCCGTGCCACCCAACGCCGCTACCTCTTTTTTACCAATAATCCCTCCGGAAACGCCGAACAATATAGCGACAAGCTCTGCCGCATGGGCATTCATGCTGCACCGGACAACATCCTCACCGCAGGAGAGGCTACCGTGGAGTATATCAGACTTCACACAACCTTCCAGCGGGTATTTGCCCTCGCCACCCCTTCTTTTGAAGACGAACTGCGGCGCGCGGGCATAGAAGTGACAACCGAAGCCCCGGAAGCCGTCGTATTGGCTTTTGACAAAACACTCACGTACGCAAAACTGGAAACGGCCTGCCTGCTGCTGCGAAAAGGGCTGCCCTACCTTGCCACCAATCCCGATAAGGCCTGCCCCGAGAACCATGGCTATATTCCGGACTGCGGCTCTATTGCGGCCCTTCTCGAAGCCTCTACAGGCCGTACGCCGTTATATCTTGGCAAACCGAACCCCTGGATGGTCCGCATGGGCATGACCCGCCTCTGCGCCGTCCCCGGAGAAACCGCCATGGTCGGCGACCGCCTCTATACCGACATGGAAATGGCCTTCCAAGCCGGGATCGCCTCCATATTGGTCCTCAGCGGCGAAACCCAACCCTGTGACCTCGAGCACGTCCCCCGCCGCCCCGATTTTGTGTTCCCATCCGTCAAAGAATTGCATCAGGCGCTTGGCGAATAGTTGTGCGAATAGTCTTAAAATTCACTTGCTAAATCGATTGCGAGATAAAGAATAGAACGCGGATAACACGGATTAATCGGATTTTCGCGGATTTGAGAAAATGTATTTGATGTTCTTTACTCGGCGTGCCTCTGCGGACTCTATGATGGAATTTTTCTTAAACGCAGAGAGCGCAAAGAACGCTGAGGATCGCAGAGAGGGGGAGGCGGGGAAACCAAAGCACTTTTAATTATGCCCTTGTTTTCCCAACTATTTTTTCATTGAGAATGTTCGGATTTCAGCACGTCTTTATCAACATGTTTCATTATCTTAGACCGTGCTGTACGGGGTCCTTTCGCTCTTGGGAATAACCGGATTATCTCCGCATTGAGATCCAGTGCATTCTGGTATTTACCCATCTGGCAATAGGTATAGACGGAATCGGGAGAAAATCCGCTTTACACCCTGAATGTTTTTTCTTCATCACACTACCCTTCCAACACCTACTAAAGATACAAATCAAACAAGGAAATATTCGAGATAATTGGAATTATTGCGACACGCGTATCCTTTCCCATGCCAAAGTAAAACGGCCAGCTACCTTATTTTAGGCTGATAGCTGACCGCTAATGGCTAGCGGCTAACGGCTAGCGGCTATTTCAAAATCTCACCGTCACCGCTTTTCCGGTGCGGGCGGATTCTTCCTCGGCTTCGATGATGCGCACGCTGTGCATGGCGGATTCCGGTGATACAACATCGGAATCTCGGTTCATGCGGATGCATTCGATAAAATGCCCCAGTTCATGATGATAACCATCGCCCGCGTACACCTTCACGTCCTTGGGCTTGCCTTTAATCGGATACAGCGTCAATTTTGTATCATGTGTCATATCAAGGGTGGCGCCTTCCATCGCGATGGAGAAGGTCATGCTGAACGGATACCCCCAGGCATATTCCCACGCCCCCTCGGCGGTGATCAATTGATCCTTGCCAAAATCATAGGACGTAATGATGTGGTCCATACAGCCCTTCCGCAAACCACCCGTCCGGCTCATTACCGACTTCGGTTTTCCGAACAGGTATTGAATGAAATCCACGTCGTGGACGTGTAAATCCAATGAACAGCGCCCGCTCTTCTCCGCGTCTTGCAGCCAGTTCTGCCAGCTCCAGTTCGGCAGACCGCTGAGGCGGCAAAAACGTGCGGTCATCACGCGGCCATACTGCCCGCTCAACACAATCTCACGGGCCTTCACATACGACGGCCAGAAGCGGATGCACTGCGCCATGAACAGCTTCCGGTTCATCTTTTTTGATGCTGCAATCATCTCCCGCGCCTCCGCCGACGTCCGTGCCATCGGTTTTTCGCAAATCACATGCTTGCCCGCCTTCATCGCAGCAATGCTGCACTTCGCGTGAAGGTACGTGGGCATGCAAACGTCGATTACATCCAGCGACGGATCCGCAAACAATTCTTCCATTGCGGTGTAGATCTTACGTTTTGACAAATCAATTGAACCGAAGCCATGACCGATATCGCCCTGGCGCTTCTTGGCGTCCAAATCGCATACCGCCTCCACTCGTGCGCCCTTGAGCTTTGCATAGGTGTCAAAATGAACCTTGCCCATCATACCCAGTCCCAGAATTCCAACTTTGATTGTCATGGCATATCCCTTCCGTCGTGATACTTCAGTTTCCTTATAAAATACACCAAACCGCCCCCCAAACGGTAGTGGTTTGGCAATTCTGGAATTTTACGGGATCACCCCGCATTTTCCGCCTCAAATATCGTCCCGGTGATATGCAATTTCTCCTTTGCCAGGGCTTGCAGCTTGAATTTTTGAATCTTGCCGTTCGTGGTGGAGGGGAATTCCTTTACAAAGAAAACATAGCGAGGCACTTTAAACCGGGCGATGCGGGTCTGACAAAAATCAAGAACGTCCTCTTCCGTAACATCGACGCCGTCATGCAGAATAATAAACGCGCCCACGACTTCACCAAACCGCTGATCCGGCACGCCCACCACCTGTACATCCTTTATGCCGGGCATCGTGTAAAGCAATTCTTCGATCTCGCGGGGATAAATATTTTCACCGCCCCGGATGATCATGTCCTTGATGCGGCCGGTAATGCGGTAATACCCATGCTCATCCCGCGTGGCGAGATCGCCGCTGTGGAGCCAGCCGTCCGGGTCAATCGCGAGGGCGGTGGCTTCCGGCATGTTGTAATAGCCTTTCATGACATTATACCCCCGGCAGCAAAGCTCGCCGGGCGTATTGCCGCCCAGCGTCTCGCTCGTTTCGGGATCAATAATTTTCACTTCGGTGTCAGGAAGCACCGTGCCCACCGTACCGACGCGCCGTTCAATGGTTTCATCGGTGCTGGTTTGCGTGATGACCGGCGAAGCCTCGGTCAATCCATAGGCAATGGTGATTTCCGAGCAATGCATTTCGTTGATGACGCGGCGCATGGTTTCAATGGGGCATGGCGATCCCGCCATGATGCCCGTCCGCAACGACGTTAGATCGAACATCTTAAACATGGGGTGGGCAAGTTCCGCGATGAACATCGTAGGCACGCCATACAGTGCGGTACACTTTTCCTTTTGCACTGCCGCCAGTGCCAGTAGCGGATCAAATTGTTCCAACATGACCAATGTTGCGCCATGTGTGTACGCGGCCATGACGCCCAGTACGATCCCGAAACAGTGAAACAGGGGCACCGGCAGGCACACACGATCCCGGTCCGTGAATTTTTGCCGCTCCCCGATATAAAACCCGTTATTCAAAATATTCCGATGAGTGAGCATCACGCCCTTGGGGAATCCTGTCGTACCGGATGTATATTGCATGTTCACGACGTCATCGCTGTTCATGGAAATCTTGGCGGCAAGCAATTCGGCCTCGGCGCAGTGTTCGCCCAGATTGAGCAATTCGGTGCTGCTGAACATGCCCCGGTGTTTCCGTTGCCCGATGTAGATCACATGGTTCAGTTTCGGAAACTCATTTGACCGAAGGCGTCCGCGTTCATGATGCTTCAACTCGGGCACAAGTTCATAGAGTGTGCTGATGTAATCGATGTCGCGGAATTCGTCTATGATGGCAATCGCCTTTAAATCCGCCTGCCGCATGATATAGGCCAGTTCGTGCCGCTTATTGGCCGGGTTGATCGTTACGATTACGGCGCCAATCCGGGCGGTGGCAAAGAAGAACGTAAGCCAGTCCGGGACATTCCTCGACCAGATCCCCACGTGATCTCCCGGGCCGATCCCGATGGCCAGCATGCCTTTGGCAAGGCGGTTAACGCGCTCGTTAAATTCCGCATACGTAAACCGGAGATCCCGATCCGGATACACTTCAAATTCATGATTTGGGTGCGCTTCCGCTTGCTGCTCAAGCACGCCGCTGACGGTTTCCGTGAAAAACTGCATTTTTGCCTTTCCTTAATAACAACAACGCCCGATCCGGGGACCGGGCGTTGTAACTATACCACAAAAATTACTCCGATATGGAGCCTTTCACTTCAGGCAGGGGATTGCCGTCGGGTTGACGGAACCGCGCACAGGCGCCCCAATCGCCACCTTGCTGATACACCGCGACTAGAAGGGTATTCGCCCCTTCCTTCAATTGCACCGCGATTTTATCCTCGGCGGGCGTCAGAATGCGGCCCTTATTCAAGCTATGGACCAGTTCGCCGTTCAGCCACACCTTCACGCCGTCGTTCGAGCCCAGTTCCAGCGAAGCCGCCTGCGCCTTGGGCGACGTAATCATGGAGCGCAAGTAGGCCACGCATTCCCGGCCTGGCGCAAAAGCGCCCAAGTTGGCCACAAATGCCGGTGTATGCTCAATATCCGTGCCCATCGGCATGATCTGCCACACGCCTTCGCCCTTTTCCGGAGGATACGCCGTGTCGAAGAGTTTGGTCGCTGTGACGCCTTCCTCCGAATAGGGGCCAGACACCTCCCATGCCGTTACATAGTCCTCAAAACCGCCCAGCGTCTTCATGATGCCATCCGCGGCTTTCTTCAACGGTTCCGTTGTGTCTGGCTTCAGCATGGGTTCCGCGACTGCCTTGGCCTTGTCGGGATAAACCCCGCTGATAGCTTGGGCGATTTTTAGCGCGGCATTGCCCGCTTCGCCTGCGACCGCCGCGTCCGCTTGCTGTTGTTGCGCCATTTCCAGTGCTTTCAACGAAGGCACCCCTGCCAAGCCCGATAAGGCGGCTTTTCGCTCGCTGTCATTTTTCGCCAACGTGAAAATTTCCGCATATCGCGCCACCAACTCCGCCATGGGACGATTGTTCGCCATCCGCAGTAACCGAATATAGCCCTTCAAGGCCGCTCCGCGTTCTTCCTCCGATTTCGGCGCCGCCGCAATGCCCTTGAGATCTTCCAGCGGAGCCGCATCCGGCCAATTGCCCAGTTTCGCTATAGCGGTGATGCGAAGGGCCGGATCACTATCCTGCGCGGCCTTACGCAAGGCATCTAACGATGCTGCCGCCGGGATTCCGCCCAGAATGCGCAAATAGGATGCTTTAAGATCGGGGTTGGAGACCGATTTCAATTTGTCCAGCACAGCGTCCGCGCGTTCGTCTTCTTTCACGAACCGCATGCAAATCGCACCAATCGCGCCTTCCACGGGCTCGCGGCCCGCCTGGTCTTTTGCTTTCTCCAGAAGAGCGAAGAGCGCAGGTAAATCCTTTGCATCGCCCATCGCCTGCATTGCTTTGAATACTTCGCCTTGCACTTCGGAATCGCCCGCCATGCTCAGCAGATCGCGCTTCATTCCGGTGGCGCGCCGATCCGTTAATGCGCGGACGGCTTCAACGCGCGCATCAGCTTTGCCTTTCCTGGCAAGGCGCACCAGTTCCGCATCCACCCCATTGCCTGGAAGCGTACTCAAGCTGGTCCGGGCCGTACGGCGGATTTCGGATTCCGTATTCAAAGCTTTTGTCAGTAAAGATTCCGTGCAGGAAGCATTGCCGACGCGTCCCAGTGCCCTAATCGCGGCCAGGCTCACCGCGGGATCCACATCTTCAGCCACTTTGATTACGGCGGGTCCGGCCGCGCTGTCACCACGATCCGCCAGGGCGTCCAGCAGCATGATCTTCTTGGCGGCATCCGCTTTGTCCAGCAATCCCGCCACGGCACGGGTGGCGGATATGCCTGGCAGTGTGTTTTGATCGCGCACAAACCCCGCCGCCACACGAACCAATTCCGCATCCGGATCGCTCAGGGCGGCCACAACGCGATTTTGCGCCCCGGAGGGATCGGCTTTAATCAGACCGGCCAAGGCCGCCGCGCGGACATGCCCCGGCTGGCCTTCGGCCGCCAGTTCATTGTAAAGGGCAACACCTTTTTCTCCTTCGGCCGCCGCTGCACAATTCAGGCAGCCGTCTAGCAGCGCATTTTTCAATTCTGGTGCGGCATTCGGCAATGCCCCGTGCAACGTTTCACATGCCGTATCCCCCCCAATCCGGCCCAACGCGTATGCGGCTGCCAGCGCCACTGCGCCATCGGCCGACTTTAGTAGCTCCGCAAGCACTGGAACCGCCTCGGGATTACCCCTGCGGCCCAGTTCCGTAATCGCGCCCAGTTTCATTGTGTCCGGAAGCGATTTCGCCGCGTCCTGTAATGCCGCTTGCGCTTCCGCGCCCGGGATGCCTTCCAGTGCGCGCAGCGCAAAATCCGCCGTATTCGCATCCGACAGCAATCCAGTCAGCGCCGGCACGGATGCCGCCGTGCCCATCACCGCCAACTCGCGCCCAATGAACCGTTTTGCATCCAATGGCGCGCCGCTGATTAAGAGTTCAGAAAAACGCGCTTCCAGTTTCTGTTTCAATGCGGTGTCCGCATTTGCATCGCGCACCGCCTTCACCACTACTTCCAGCGGAGCGCGGCTCTGGCCAAATTCATACTTCGACAAATAATCCAGCGCCTGATCCAGGTCCATGGGGGCCTGCGCCCACGCCACGCCCATGCTCAGCGCCAGCAAAAGTACAAGTATCCGTTTCATAGCGGTCATCCTTTCTCTTAGACGTGCCACGGGCTGCGCTGTGACGGCGCCATCATGCGGTTGGCTTCGTCATCATTGATAAACATTTCTTTGGCCGGGTCCCAATTCAGTTTGCGGCCCAGACGCATCGCGACATTCGCCATGTGGCACATTGACGCCGTGTGGAATCCCACTTCCACCGGCGCTTTGCATTCCCCGCGCGACTTCACGTTCTCGATAAAATCAAGATGATGCCCGCGGCTCCGGCCCAGGTGTAATTCATTCGGGCCAATCACTTCTTTCAGCAATGACGCGGGTTCCGCCTCCAGGTTCCCGCCATGCACGTGAATGAAGATCCATCCGTCCGTGCCGATAAACTTCACACCGCGTTCGCCCTTGCTTTCACCGATCAGCTTCACGCCATTCGCGTATTCGAACTGATACCGGTAGCTCATTGCCGTATTAAACAGCCCGTCTTCGGGGAACCAGCCCGTGCCCTCCACCGCCGTCGGGAACGTGTCATCCGTCCCATTGCCCAACTGCGCAAGGTCAAGAATGTGCGCGCCGCGGTCCGTCATCTCGCCGCCGCTGTAATCCAGAATGTACCGGAACCAGAAATGGCACCGCTTCTCCGTATAGGGTTCCAGGGGCGCGGGCCCAAGCCACATGTTGTAGTCAAAGCCTTCCGGCACCGGCATTACCGGCTGCGGACCCACCGGGTAATGATTGTCAATCGGCATGTTTACCTGAATCGTGTGCAGCTTGCCGATCCGTCCGTTCCGCACCAGTTCGCACGCATACCGCGCATTATCCCGCGACCGCTCATGACTTCCCGTCTGAAATACCCTCCGGTACTTCCGAACCGCATCCACCACCGCGCGTCCTTCCGGAATCGAGTTCGCCAGTGGCTTCTCACAGTAAATATCCTTGCCTGCCTTGCACGCCGCCACACTGATAATAGGATGCCAGTGATCCGGTGTTGCAATCATCACCGCGTCAATATCATCGCGCGCCAGCACCTCGCGGAAATCATTGTATGCCGCACAGCCCTTGAACGACGCGTCATTCTTGCCCGCGTAAAACTCTTCCACGACATTCTTCGCATTCGCACGGTGGTTCGAATCCACATCGCACACCGCTACCATCTGCACATCCGGAACGCTCATCAGCGCCTTCATGTCATAGGTGCCCTGACCGCCAGTGCCAATGGATGCCATTACAATGCGGTTGCTCGGCGCAACCGCACTTTCCGCGCCCAATGCGCGCGCAGGGATAATATACGGAAAGGCCACGGCGCCCGCAGTGACCGCTGCGCTCCTCCGCAAGAAATCCCGGCGTGAAAATTCCTTTTTCTTAGCCATAGCAACGACTCTCCCAAGATGTTGAGTGAATAAATTGGCAAGCCCGTATACTGCCTCGAAACCCCTGCCCGCGTCAAACTTCCCTCCATGCCTCCATGCCTGGGACCTGCATCAGAAAAGTGAACATTTACGCGGCGCGGCCGTCCCAGTACTGCTGGAAGCGATTGTGGCGAAGCGATTGCGGCGAATTGACTTCGTTGCGGGGAATATGCCATACTTCGCCGTGATTGTGAAATAGGTTAGAGGCGCCCTACGAAGCAGGCTGGGGCGCGAGTGCTGAAAGCAGTACTTGTCCCTTTACTACACGTCTACCCTATCCAATCGGATGTACTTCCCGTGCCGCATGTTGTGACGGGGAGGGTTGCATGTTACAGCGCCGGGTGCAGGAGTGTACCGCATCCGGGAACAGTTTAACCATAAGACTGCGGAAGAAGCAGCGAAGAACACAACAGTGAAAGGAGCTAACGATGGCTACGAAGGTTGGAATTAATGGTTTTGGGCGTATTGGACGCAATGTATTCAAACTCCTGCAAGGCAACGCGGAGTTCGAGGTGGTGGCCATCAACGATTTGACCGATGCCAAGACACTTGCCCATTTGCTGAAGTACGACAGCGTGAGCGGCGTGTATAAAGGCACAGTAAGTGCGACGGACGATGCCATTGTCGTCGATGGGAAAACGATTAAGGTATTGGCGGAGAAGACCCCGTCCGCGCTCCCGTGGAAGGCGCTGGGCGTGGAGTTGGTGCTGGAATCCACCGGCCGTTTCACCACCAAGGCGGATTGCATGCAGCACATTGATGCGGGCGCGAAGAAGGTTCTGTTGAGCGTGCCTCCGAAGGACGCTGTGGACGCCATCATCGTAATGGGCGTGAATCACGACGCGCTGAAACCGGGCGATCAGATTATCTCGAATGCGAGTTGCACCACGAACTGCCTGGCGCCCGTGGCGAAGGTCCTCCATGAGGCCTTTGGCATCAAGCGCGGCCTGATGACGACGGTACACGCGTATACGAATGACCAGAAAGTGCTGGACATGCCGCACAAGGATTTGCGGCGCGCGCGCGCGGCGGCAAACGCCATTATTCCGACGACGACCGGCGCAGCCCGCGCGGTAGGCAAGGTGCTGCCGGCGCTGGCGGGCAAACTGGACGGCATGGCCATGCGCGTTCCGGTGATTGACGGTTCAGTGGTGGATCTTGTTGCGGAATTGGACAAAGAAGTGACGGCGATCGACATTAACAATGCGATCAAGGCCGCGGCGGAAGGTCCCCTCAAGGGCATTTTGCAGTATTGTGAAGACCCGATTGTTTCCTGCGACGTGATTGGCAATTCGCATTCGAGTGTATTCGACGCCCTGTCCACCTCGGTGATGGACAAGAAGAGCAACTTTGTCAAGGTCGTATCGTGGTACGACAATGAGTGGGGTTATTCGCAGCGCTGCGTCGATTTGTTCAAACTGATGGCTGGCAAATGATGCGGCGGCTGGCAAGGAACAAGCCATGAACAAGCTGAGCATAGAAGACCTCGATCTGGCGGGTAAGCGCGTGTTGATGCGCGTGGATTTCAACGTGCCGCAGAACCCGGATGGCAGTGTCAGCGATGATAAGCGCATTCGCGCGGCGTTGAAAAGCATCAACTACGTCCGCGAAAAAGGCGGCAAGTTGATTTTGATGTCGCATCTGGGCCGTCCGAAGGACTTTATCAAAGCCGGTGACATGGAAGGCTTGAACAAGCTGAAGATGGACCCGGTGGCGGACTGCCTGCGCGCGCTGGTGGGCGGGAATGTCAAGAAGCTGGACCATGTGGTGGGGCTGGAGGTGGAAGCAGCGGTGGCCGCGATGCAGCCGGGCGACATTATCCTGCTGGAAAATACCCGCTTTGAAAAAGGCGAAGAAAAGAACGATCCGGAGCTCAGTGCGCAGTTGGCGAAGCTGGGCGACGTGTATGTAAGTGATGCGTTTGGCACGGTGCACCGCGCGCATGCCTCCACGGAAGGTGTCTGCAAGTTTATGTCCCCGTGTGCGGCCGGTTTCCTGGTGGCGAAGGAAATGGATTATTTTCTGAAGGTTCTGGAAAACCCGGAGCGGCCCCTGGTGGCAATCCTCGGCGGTAAAAAAGTAGAGGACAAAATCCTCATTATCGACAATCTCCTGAATCTGGTGGATAGCCTGCTGATCGGCGGTGCGATGATGTTCACCTTTATGAAGGCACAGGGATTGGAAATTGGCGATTCGCTGCTGGATGAAAAAGGCATCGAGGTGGCAAAGAAGGCACTAGAAAAAGCCAAGGAAAAGGGTGTATCCCTTCTGCTTCCGGAAGACGTTGTGGTGGCGGATAAATTCGATAATGACGCCAACATCAAGATTGTGCCGGCGGATGGGATGGAGAAGGGCTGGATGGGCCTGGATATCGGCCCGAAGGCTGCGGAAGCCTATTGCGAAGCCATTCGTAAGGCGAAAACGGTGGTCTGGAACGGGCCGGTGGGCGCATTTGAGATGCCAAACTTCGCCAAGGGTTCGCAGGCCATCGCCGAAACACTCGCCAACAGCAATGTAGTGAGCGTAATCGGCGGCGGCGACTCCGCGAGTGCGGTGAAAAAATTCAAGCTGACCGACAAGATGTCGCACGTGTCCACGGGCGGCGGCGCAGCGCTGGAAATGCTGGAAGGCAAGATTCTTCCGGGATTGGCGGCGTTGACGGACAAGCCGGAGCGCGGCGGTTGTTGCTGCGGCTGCAAAGGTTGACAATTTAATTATTAAACATTACCCACGGCTCGGCCGCGCGCTTACAGTGGGCGGCGGACTGGGCTGCGGGTGAATAACCAGAGGAAAAAAGTATGCCACTGAAGAAAGACCAGAAAGAAAGTATCATTAAGAAGTTCGGGAAAGGCGAGACGGACACCGGCTCTGCGGAAGTCCAGGTTGCGCTGCTAACCGAACGGATCAACCAACTCACGGAGCACTTCAAGGTTCATCAGAAGGACTTTGCGGGACGGCGCGGGCTGCTCCGGATGGTGGGACAACGCCGCAATTTGCTGAATTACCTGCGGCGGGTGAATGTGGAACGTTACCGCGCGATTATTAACGAGCTAGGCCTGAGAAAATAGTGAAGCCGGGGCGGCGTAAGCCGCCCCGCTCCTTTAGGGCCGACAACTTTTGAATGATGAAAGAATTAAGAACAACCATGAAGGATGTGGAACGAATTGAGAGCCGTTCCATTCCCAGGGGAGTGTAAGAGAAATGATGGAACGACTCTCCGTGCTGATAGGCACAGATGAAATCGTATTTGAGACCGGCCGAATCGCCAAGCAGGCGCACGGCGCGGTTATCTGCCGCTGCGGCGATACCATGGTATTGTCCGCCGTGTGCACCGATTCCGAGGCCAAACCTGGCCAGGACTTTTTCCCGCTCACGGTGGATTACCGTGAGAAGTTTTACTCGGTCGGCCAGATTCCCGGAAACTTCTTCCGGCGCGAATCGCGTCCGTCCGAGCGCGAGATCCTTGTCTGCCGGTTGACGGACCGCCCGTTGCGGCCGCTGTTTCCGAAAACCTTTTATAACGAGGTGCAGGTCTGCCAGACCGTGTTGTCGGCGGACAATGTACACGACCCGGATGTGCTGTCCATTAACGCTGCCTCCGCCGCGCTGCATATTTCGAAGATTCCGTTGCTGGAACCGATTGGCGCGGTCCGTGTAGCCTGTATTGATGGCCAATACGTAGTGAATCCGGCGATCGATGATATAAAAGACAGCGATATTAATATTGTGATGGCGGGCACGCGTGATGCGATCTGCATGGTGGAAGGCCAGGCATACGAAGTGCCGGAATCGCTGATGCTGGATGCCCTTGAATTCGGGCATGAGCAGATCAAGAAAATTGTGGACACAATTGAAGAGCTTCGGAAGCGTTGCGGTGTCGAAAAGATGCCTGTGGAGCCTCCGAAGTCCGATCCACAAGTCACTGCGGATGTAGAATCGCTTGCCGCCACGCGCATGGACGAAGCGCTGTCCATTATCAGCAAGCAAGCGCGTCATGACGCGATTGTAGGGCTGAAGGAAGAAGTGCTTGAAACCCTGCTGGGGCGGTATGGCGAAGAGACTTTCGCGGAAAAGGAAAGTTTTGTATTTTCAGCGTTGGATGATTTGGAAAAGCGGCTGCTCCGCACCCGGGTCATCAAAACGAACCGCCGCATTGACGGGCGTGGCCTGGACGAAATCCGCCCGATTACCATTGAAGTAAGCGTGTTGCCTCGTGCGCACGGTTCTGCGTTGTTTACGCGCGGCGAAACCCAGGCGCTGGTAACCACCACGCTAGGTACGGGCCGCGACGAACAGCGCCTCGACGAATTGACCGGCGAGGCCTTCCGCCGCTTCTTCCTGCACTATAATTTCCCCGCATGGTCCGTGGGCGAAGTCCGGCGCATCACGGGGCCGGGCCGGCGTGAAGTGGGCCATGGGAAACTGGCGGAACGGGCGCTGTATGCCGTGTTGCCCTTTGAGGGCGAAGGCGATGGCACGCCGGATCCGGAAGACGATCAGGAATTTCCTTATACGGTTCGCATCGTATCGGATATTACCGAGAGCAATGGCTCCAGTTCGATGGCGACGGTGTGCGGCGGGACCTTGAGCATGATGGATGCGGGCGTGCCGATCAGCGATCCCGTGGCCGGCATTGCGATGGGGTTGATTAAGGAAGGCGATGAAGTCCGGGTATTGAGCGACATCCTTGGCGACGAGGACCATCTGGGCGACATGGACTTCAAGGTGTGCGGCTCCAAGAATGGGATTACCGCATTCCAAATGGACACCAAGATCAAGGGCATCGCCCGCGAAGTGATGCAAAAGGCGCTGGAACAGGCGCGCATAGGCCGGGAATTTATCCTGGGCAAAATGCTGGAAGCGCTGCCCGAGCCGCGTCCGGAGATTTCGCCGTATGCACCGCGCATCTACACCATCAAGATCGATCCGGACAAGATCCGTGAAGTCATCGGACCGGGAGGCAAGGTCATCCGTGAGATTCAGTCGCGCACGAACACCGAAATCGAGATCGAAGATGACGGCACGGTGAAAGTGGCGGCGGTGGATCAGGCCGGGGCCGATGCCGCACTGGAGATGATCAAAGAAATCACGGCGGAAGTCGAAGTCGGCAAGATTTATCACGGCAGCATTACGCGGATCATGAATTTCGGCGCATTCTGTTCGGTATTGGGCAACAAGGAAGGGCTGATTCACATTTCCGAATTGGCGCCAAACCGTGTGAATGAAGTTACGGATGTAGTGGATATCGGCGATGAAGTCGATGTTAAAGTAATCGAGATCGACAAGATGGGCCGCGTTAATCTGTCGAAGGTCCAGGCGGATGTCGAATTGGGCCGCGTGGACGCGTCCGAGGTCCAACAAAATGATCGGGGCGGACGTGACCGGGGCCATGGCGGCGGTGGCGGACGCGACCGGGATCGTGGCGGACGCGACCGGGGCCGGGATCGCGGCGGACGCGACCGGGGCCATGGCGGCGGTGGCGGAAGAGACCGGGATCGTGGCGGACGTGACCGGGATCGCGGGCGTTATTAAATCTTGAAATGGATTATCGCGGGCGCTTCCGTTCGGGGGCGCCCGCTTGCTATTATAGAGGCAATGAAGGAGCGACATAATTCGTGGCGCAATCCAGCAATATCGATGGTATTTCCATTCACATCCTGCCCAATGGCATGACGGTTACTTTAGAACGCCTGCCGTACCTGCATTCCGCCACGGCCGGCGTATGGGTGCAAAGCGGCTCCGCCAATGAGCAGCCGCATGAGGCGGGGGTGGCGCATTTCCTGGAGCACCTTTTTTTCAAAGGCACCAAAAACCGCAATGTCCGGCAGATTATGGAAGCCATAGAAGGCCGGGGCGGCCACCTTAACGCTTTCACCTCGCGCGAACATACCTGCCTGCACGTGAGAATGCTTTCGCGGCATATTCACACCGGGATCGAAATCCTTGGGGATCTGGTGAATAATTCACTTTTCAACGATGTGGAAAAAGAGCGCAATGTGATCCTGGAGGAAATTGCCACCATCGAAGATACACCGGACGATTATGTCCATGATCTCCTTACGGAATACCATTGGCCGAATCATCCCCTTGGGCGTCCCATCTTCGGCGGGGTGGAATCCGTGAGCGGATTGACACGGGACCATATGCAGACGTTTTATAACACGTGGTATGCGCCGGAAAACCTGTATTTTTCCGTGGCCGGGAATTTTGACGAAGGGGCGGTTCTTGAACAAATAAGCGGTCTGTTTGAGAACATACCGGCCCGGCAGATCCCCGCGTTGGACGCGGGGCCTTCCTTCCACGCCGGTGTTAATATCCTTCCGCGCGATATCGGGCAGGCCCATGTCTGCCTTGGATTTCCGGGGCCCACGCTATGCGATCAGGAGCGGTACATCTGCGATCTGCTGAGCAGCGTGCTGGGCGGCGGCTCCACCTCGCGTCTGTTTGAGCGCATCCGCGAGGATGAAGGGTTGGCCTATGCCATTTATACGTTCCATGCGTTTCACCAAAGCACGGGGATGCTCGGTGTCTATGCCGCCGTGGCGCCGCAAAATTTCAAGAAGGTGATGGGCCTTGTCTTTGAGGAATTGCGGAGAATTCGCGAAGAATCGCTTAGCGAAGAAGAACTCGACATGAACCGGGAGCAAATCAAGGGCAATCTCCTGATGGCGATGGAAAACACCTCCACCCGTATGTCGCGCATGGCCAAATCCATGATGTATTACGGGCGCATTCTGACGGTGGAAGAAATCATCCGCCATGTGGATGAAGTGACCTGCGAAGACATCCAGCGCATCGCACAGAACACCTTTACCCCTGAAAAATGCGCGGTAGTCGTGCTCGGGCCCACCAACGGGTGCAAACTCGACCGGGTACCGTTATGAGTCAGGAAATCGCCATAGCCATTACACGCGAGCCGGGCTGTGAAGATCTACCATTGCCCGCGTATGAAACCGAGCATGCCTCCGGGATGGATTTGCGCGCCGCGGTGACGGAACCGATTACGCTCGCGCCGGGGGATCGCGTGTTGGTGCCCACCGGTCTGCGGATGGCCCTGCCGCCGGGAATCGAGGCACAGGTGCGTCCCCGCAGCGGTCTCGCGATAAAGCATGGCATCAGCATGGTGAATACACCGGGAACGATCGATGCCGACTATCGGGGAGAAATCCGCGTTATCCTCATCAACCTGGGGCATGAACCGTTTGTGGTGCGGCGCGGCGACCGCATCGCTCAACTTGTGATAGCTCCTGTATTGCGTACCACCTGGAATCTTGTGAATAGCCTCGAATCCACCGCACGCGGCGACGGCGGCTTCGGCCACACCGGCGCCTGAGCATTCATTAAGCCCTTGACAATACTCATAAACTCCCACATAATAGCTCCATAGGGTGCTTCAGTATCAGGCCGCCTCAAGCATATACCTGTGGCGATCTGAAGAACCGGAGAGGAGCGTGTTATGAAGACCAACAGACTGCTTTTCGCGGCTGTATTTGTGGGATTAATTGTTATTTCAGCTTTGGCTGATGCCAGAGTTGTTTCCTTCCCCGACAAGAATCTTGAGGCCGCTATCCGCGATGAGATCGATAAACCAAACGGGGTTATTCATGACGACGACTTGCTAGAGCTAACGACACTCGATGGCAGATGGTTAGATATAACTAACCTATCGGGTATTCAATACTGTGTGAATCTCACGGATCTGAATCTCTACGGGAACCTGATTGTCGATGTGAATCCGCTGGCTTCGCTTCACAATCTCACATCACTGAAACTCGGCTCAAATCAAATCATTGATGTGACCCCATTAGCTTTACTCACCAGTCTCACATCGCTTAGCCTCAGCTCCAATCCGGGTGTTGACGTGAGTCCACTGGCAACACTCCCCAACCTCGCTAGTCTATCTCTCGGAAATAACCAAATCGTTGATCTAACCCCCCTCACAGTATTTACCAACCTAACAGAACTGAACCTTGGGCTTAATGAGATCACTGACGTGGGGCCGCTGGTTATGTTTACCCATCTTACATTGTTGGACCTCGGCTCAAACCCCATCCTCGATATAAGCCCATTGGCTGAGCTCGTTAACCTCAAGCAACTCAATCTCGACTCAAACCAGATCTCTGATGTAAGCCCGCTGGCCGAACTCACCAACATTGAAAATTTATTTCTCCAGGACAACCGGATCAGCGATATAAGCTCGCTGGCTAGTCTAACCCACATAAGGCGGTTGGGACTCGATCGCAACCCCATCACTGATATAGGTCCGCTGGCCAGTTTAACCAACCTTGAGTATTTATATGTCGAGAGCGCTGAGATAAGTGACATTAGCTCGCTGGCCGATCTCATCAACCTTAAGGAATTACACCTTAAAGACAACCAGATTATCGATGTGAGTCCGCTGGCGATGCTTGTTAATATCACGTGGTTGGAACTTCAGAATAACCAGATTATAGATGTGAGTTCACTGGTTGGTTTGACCTACCTCGAATATCTATACCTTCAGGACAATCAGATTGTCGATGTGAGTCCGCTTGCAGGGTTAACGCAGCTCATACAACTAGTTCTATCTAACAATCAGTTTTTCGATGTGAGTCCGTTGTCCACGCTCACCCGCCTCAAAAGCCTATGCCTCCAAAACAACCAGATTATCGATGTGAGTCCGCTATCCACGCTCACCCACCTTGAAAATCTATATCTCCAGAACAATCAGATCATCGAAGTGAGCTCACTCTCCACGCTCACCCATCTCGAAAGTCTGTATCTTCAAAATAACCAGATTATTGATGTAAGCCCACTGGCGACGCTTGTTAATATCACGTTGTTGGATCTCCAAAAAAACCAGATTATCGATGTAAACCCACTGGCCAGTCTCACCCGCCTCAAGAGTCTATATCTTGAGAATAATCAAATCGTTGATGTAAGCCCGCTGGCTATGCTTGCCAGTCTTAGTTGTTTATACCTTAACAATAATCAGATCATCGAATTGGGTCCATTGTTGGATAATGCAGGACTTGGTATAGGCGACTTAATTATGCTATATGAGAACCCGCTCTCTATGCAGGCCTGTGTAGACATCAGTATCCTGAAAGGTCGTGGTGTAAGTGTTTACGACGGAGGCATATGTTTTGGTTCTCTCAGGGTTACTATCAGGCCCACGGAAGCCCTGAATGACGGTGCGCAGTGGCGGGTTGATGGTGGCAATTGGCAGGATAGCGGCATGATGATGTCTAATCTGATGGTAGGGGCACATGTTGTTGAGTTTAAGGATATCTCTGGACAGACCGGTTTTAATTGCAACGGTTCTCCGGGAACGACTTGGATCACACCAATCAGCCAAACAATCGATATCAAGGGAGGTCAGATTACCTGCTCTGTGGGCAGATATGTTCAATCACAGGAAGCATTGGGGGGTGTCATGACAGGGAATAGCCCTGTCGGCGATATGGTGATGATGGGGATCTCGTCCGCAATATTGTTAGCGTTGCGCAGGCAGAAGATTTATTAATGATAGTTTACAGATTCGCACCGTGTTGATACAGATGGCACTATGTCGAGATTACCGTGTCGCTGCATTTTGCTAAGAAAATAGTATTATTCGGGAGGGCGAAGCGCCCGCTGAGCCGCTAAACAAAATGTCCAAAGTACGGTGTATTGCATAGTATAGATCTTATTCGACGGCTCAGCAGGAGCCCTCCAGAGGCGGATAAACTTCGCCCTCCCATCTGCGTTGGAAAATGTGTACAATCACGGCATGCTGAAACGCGCTCTAATGTATTTGTCGTATCTTGGCATGGCAACCTTCGTGGTATTGCTCGTGGCCGAAGGGGTACTGCGCCTGTTCTTCGGGCTGCCGCGCGGGATGTATGACATCCGGCCCGTGGGCAATACCAGCCTCTACCGTCCCAATGCCACTATGTACCTGCTCTGGACACCCATCCCGTACATCATCAAAACGAATTCGCTCGGATTTCGCGGTCCGGAAATCACAATGCCCAAACCCGCCGACACCTTTCGCATCATCGCGCTGGGCGATTCCATTACCGACGGTTTTTATGTTGAAAATGAAAATACCTATCCGTATCAACTTGAGCAAATCCTTCGCGACGAGGGAAAGAAGGTGGATGTGGTGAATGCCGGACGGGGCTGGTCCGCCATCGATGTGGAGTTTGAAATATTGCGCCGTTTCTGCATGCCGTTGCAGCCGGATCTGGTAGTGCTCACGTTCGTCTCAAATGATATTGAGGAACTGCGCGGAAAAGACCGGGAGAGCTTGTTGAAACACGATGTGCTTGTGGCGGAACCAGTGGAAAGCAGTGAATGGCTGTTGTTTGGCCGGACTGCCCTGGGGGAGTTTATCCTGGATGCCAGCCTGCGGACACGCTTTGAAAAATACCGGCACAATCGCGCCATGTTGTCGAAGGAGGAAATGGATACCCGTTATTCCGTTCCAGGCGGGGAAAAATTTGCGAAAAATGCCCATTACTATCTTGAGTACCTCTCAAAACGTTTCGATGGTATTGCGTACTACGAAAAATTCAACGAAAAACAGCTTCAGACTATCAACAACTACCTCTATTGCCTGGAGCAGGTGAACAACTACTGCAAAACCAACCATCTTCGGCTCTTGTTTGTGTATTATCCCGATTATGCCGAAATTTATCTGCCCGAACGGAAGTTTCCCATAAGCGGAATACTAGAGGCTGCCTGCACCAGACAGGATATCCCTTTCCTCAATTTACTTCCTGCATTCCGCAAGGAACAGGGCAAGGTGTTGCATCTTGCGCCGCTGGACTTTCACCCTAATCCCGCAGGCAACCGTGTAATTGCGCGGACGATTGCTGAGTTTCTTGAAGAGAAGCAGTTGCTGCCGTAGGTATTGCTGCGGATTTTAAAAAAAGTCTTAGAAGAGAAATCTATTCCTCATTGCGTTGGAAACCGATTTGCCTTCGTTTCGGAAGGGGTGGCGGATCCATAAGTTGACGGATAGCATCAAAAACTGCCCTAAACTGAGCGTCATATTTCTTTTCCAATGCCGCAAGCTTTTGTGCAAGTTCTTCATTCGTGGAGAGCATTCGGCGGAGATTGACGAAGGTGCGCATGATCTGTATATTGACCTGAACGGCACGGGCGCTACGAAGGACACTGGAAAGCATGGCTACACCCTGCTCGGTGAAAGCATAGGGTGGATAACGACGGCCACCCCAAGAACTTGAGGTCACAAATTGTGACCTCAAGTTTGAGAGTTCCTTTGGGCTTAATTGAAACATAAAGTCTTCAGGAAAACGTTCAATGTTACGTTTTACGGCTTGATTGAGCGTTTTGGCCGGAACGCCATACAAATCCGCCAAGTCACTGTCTAACATGATGTTATGGCCTCGCAAGCGCACAATACGTTGTTCAATGCGTTCAACAGGTATGAGTGTAACCCTATCTGACATTGTATCAAACCTCCTAATCATTACACCTCGAATATCAGTATTCATACCTCAGACTAAAGATCTAATAGGTGAACCTATTTTGAAACAAGAATAGGATTAGTATAGTAAAGGATCTTGCCTGCTTCAAGAGACTAAGCGCTTAGTTTAGGTTTAGAGATTCGCCTGGGCGTATTCGATGGCGTTGCGGAAGACTTGGAGCCCGGCGCCTTCTTCGGGAAGGGATTCGCGGGTCCATCGGGGGTGATTGGTGCGGTCGACAAAAGCTTCGGGATGCGGCATCAGGCCGAAAATGCGGCCTGAAGGATCGCAGATGCCCGCGATGTCGTCAATCGCGCCATTGGGATTGAACGGGAATTCGCCGCGGGCAATCGCGCCGTCGGGTGTGCAGTACTGAAAGGCTATCTGACCATTTTCATGCAGAATCTTGAGGATGGTGTTGTTCATAGGGATGAATTTTCCCTCGCCATGGCGCACGGGGAGCTCGATCCGGTCGATGCCTTTGGTCCAGATGCACGGACTGTCCGGATTGCCGCGGAGGGTAATCCACCGGTTTTCGAATCGTCCGGAATTATTGTTGGTGAGGGTGACTTCCTGGATGAACTCGTTATCGAGCAGCGGCAGTATCCCCATTTTAACCATGACCTGGAACCCGTTGCAGATGCCGATCACCAGCTTGCCGTCGGCAATGAATTGTTTGATGGGACCGCCCAGTTTATGGCGGAGCCGGTTTGCCAGGATTTTTCCAGAGGCGATGTCGTCGCCAAAGGAGAATCCTCCGGGGATGGCGAGAATATGAAACTTTTTCAACATCTCCGGTGCGGTGGCGATGTCGTTGAGATGCATCGGCGACACATCAGCGCCTGCCCTCTTGAATGCATTGCCTGTTTCCCGATCACAATTGATTCCGAATCCCGTCAGTACCAGAACCTGAACACTCACGGCTGAACTCTCTCCTTTTTCAGCGGCATCTTACGCCGCAATCGATTAATGGTCTGTTAAAAACGCAGGGGACGCTGCCACGCTTCTTTCAAATCGGCAATCGGCGCTTCCAGTTTTGCGCCATAGCGTCCCGCGATGAACAGCTTGGTTTCCGGGGTCACCTCGCCCAAACGAAGGCAGTAACTGCCGGCCATCGCCGTTTCGAAGGCGGGGGCGTTTTTCTTCGATACGGTGACCACAAAGCGGCTCTGTGTCTCGCTGAACAAGGTTGCCGCGTTGCTTTCGAGTCCGATGGGCATGATATCGAGTTTCATGCCCCAGCCGCCTGCGAAGGCCGTTTCCGCCAGGGCCACGCCCAGCCCGCCATCGGAGCAGTCGTGACACGAGGCCACTAGTCCTGCTTCAATTGCTTTATTCAGTTTTTCGTAGATCGCCCGCGCGGTTTTGACGTCCACCTTGGGCACATTGACGCCGATCTGGCCGCGCAGTGCGAGATATTCGCTGCCGCCCATTTCATCCTTGGTTTCTCCGAGCACATACACCACGTCGCCCGGATTCTTCACATCCATGGAAACCGCCTTCGTCACGTCCTCCATGACGGCAACCGAAGTGAACAGCACGGTCGGCGGGATGGAAATTTTCGTGTCGCCGATCTTGTAATCGTTCTTCATGCTGTCCTTGCCGCTGATGAGCGGAATGTCATAGGCGTTGCAAACATCGTACAGCGCCTGACAGGCGCGCACGAGTTGTGCGAGCTTGTGTCGGCCATCGGGCGTTTTTTCGCTCTGTACGGGGTCGGGCCAGCAGAAGTTGTCCAAGCCGGCGATGGTTCCCAACTTTGCTCCGACGGCAATCAAATTACGCACCGCTTCATCGATGGAGCAGGCCATCATGTGATAGGCGTCGATATCGCTGTATTTCGGGGAGAGCCCGCATGCCACGGCGAGCCCGCGCTTGGAGCCGCGCACGGGACGAATCACCGCCGCGTCGCCCGGACCGTCATGATCCACGCCCTGGAATTGTTTCAACACACTCTGCGCCTGTACTTCATGGTCGTACATCCGCACGAAGGACTCTTTGCTGCATACATTCAAAGAACCGAGCACTGCCTTGAGACCGGCGGTGAGGTCGGTGTCTTCGATGACAATTTCCGGGGCGAGTTTCGGCGGGTCCAGCCGCGCTTCCAAATGCATCTTGGGCACGCCCTTATGCAGGAAAGACATGGAAAGGGCTGCGATGCGCTTGCCGCCATAAAAACATTCCAGAAAGCCGGAGTTTGTAAATTCACCGAGTACGGTGGCTTCCACTTCACGGCGTTTTGCGAGATTCATGAACGCGTCGAGTTTATCCGGCGGTACGGCGAGCGACATGCGTTCCTGTGCTTCCGAGAGGAAAATTTCCCAGGGTGCTAGCCCGGCGTATTTCAATGGGGCGCGTTCCAGATGAAGGATGGCGCCGCCCGGTTTCTGCGCCATTTCACCGACGCTCGACGACAGCCCGCCCGCGCCATTGTCCGTAATGCAGTTGAACAGGCCCAAATCGCGTGCCTCGATCAGGAAGTCAGCCATTTTTTTCTGGGTGATTGGGTCGCCGATTTGCACGGCGGTCACGGGCGACCCGGCATGCAGTTCCTCAGAGGAGAATGTTGCGCCATGGATGCCATCTTTGCCGATGCGGCCGCCGGTCATTACGATCAGGTCAGCCGGTTGGGCGGCTTTTTCCTCGCTGGGCCTCCCTGTGATTTTGGTGGGAATCAGCCCACCTGTACCGCAGAATACCAGGGGTTTCCCTAAAAAGCGTTCATGAAACACGATGGCGCCGTTGATGTCAGGTATGCCGCTTTGGTTTCCTCCATCCTTCACGCCCGCATGCACCCCGCGCAGCACGCGGCGGGGATGGAGCAGCCGTTCCGGAATATCGCCGTCGAAGAATGGGGTGGCAAAGCAAAACACATCGGTGTTGAAGATACATTCACAGCCCAAGCCCGCGCCCAGAATGTCGCGGTTGACGCCTACAATGCCGGTCATCGCACCGCCGTACGGGTCGAGTGCGGAGGGGCTGTTGTGTGTTTCCACTTTAAGCGCAAAGTGATGATTTTCATCGAATCGGATCATGCCCGCGTTGTCGTGAAACACACTGACCAGCCATCCGGCACGCTTGCCCACCTCATCCGTGGCGGCTTTCACAAAGGTGTTGAACAGGCTGTTAATGACGCGTTCCGAGCCGTTTTCCTGATACCGGATTTCCGCGTTGAAAATCTTGTGCTTGCAGTGCTCGGACCAGGTTTGCGCAATGCATTCGATTTCGATATCGGTGGGCCGTTCCGGCATGCCCCGTTCTTGCCGCGCCTCCTGCACCTTCGGATCGCGGTAATAGGCCTGCACCGCCTTCATTTCACCCAGATCAAGCGCCAGCATCATAGTGCGGCTCAGTTCCAGCAGGGCGTCGTCCGGAATTTCCAGATCGATCTCATGCACGGTGACTTCACTCTGATCGGTCACAATGGGTAACCCCAAGAGGGCGCCGCCGTTTAATGCTTCCACTTCCTCGCGCGACTTGAGCACCCACTGCTCAATCAATTCATTCGCAAGCATGCGCGTGGCGATGCGCTCGCAGGTTTTCCGGTTCGCGCCGCGGATGGCGTATTGGCGAGACTTAAACACGGTTTCGCCCGGAGCAAAGTTTCGCCCGAGAGTGTCTTGAATGCCCTCGACGGAACTCTTGCCTACATTGTCCGTCACCCCCGGGCGGAATCCCGCCTCGACGATGAAATCGTAGTCCTTGGCAATGGTGTGGTTCAGGGTGGAATCCTGGATCACGGGGTCCGTGAACAGTTCCACGCGCACTTTTTCCAATTCATCCGGGGTGAGTGCGGCATGAATGGTGAAGACGTCAATGACGCGGATGTCCTCCACCTGGATGCCAAGATCCTCCGCCAGCCGCGCGCGCACCGCGCTTCCCGCCGGGTCCGGTTGGCCCGGTTTCATGGCTACTTCAATGCGATCATCCATAGAGCAGATGTCCTTTATACTGAACGGTTCCATTTCCTGGAATGATTTTTCCAATGATTTTGCAGGAAGCGCCCGCCAACTCAACTGTCTCCACCGCCTTGGCCTTGTCCTTTTCGGACACGATAAACAACATGCCTTGGCCACAGTTGAACGTTCGTAACATTTCCAGTTCTTCCACATCGCCCGTTTCCTGAAGAAAACGGAACAACGGGGGCACGGTCCATGCGGCCAAATCGATTTCGGCGGAAACATTCTCCGGCAGGATCCGCGGGAGGTTTTCCGTTATTCCGCCGCCGGTAATATGTGCCATGCCCAGCACATCCACCACCTTCATCACAATTTGCATCAGCTTTGCGTAACTGACATGGGGTTCCATGAGCGCTTCGGCCACGGTGCGGCCTACTCCCGGCATGGGATCGTTTGTTCCGAGCCCGGCCACGTCAAAGCAGATTTTCCGCGCAAGGCTATACCCATTGGTGTGCAGCCCGGAGGAGGGCAGTCCGATAATCACATCCCCCTCTTTGATGGCCGCGCCGCTGATGATCTTTTTCCGATCCACCACGCCGACAATCATCCCCGCTACGTCGTATTCATCGTCCTGGTACATGCCCGGCATTTCCGCGGTTTCGCCGCCGATCAGAGCGCATCCCGCATAGCGGCAGCCCACCGTCAACCCGCGAATCACTTCCGTCACTACTTGGGGTCGCAGCTTACCGAAGGCCAGGTAATCCATAAAAAACAGCGGGCGGGCGCCCTGAACCAGGATATCGTTGACGCAATGGGAGACCAGATCGATGCCCACCGTGTCGTGTTTGCCGGTCATGAACGCCAGCTTCAGCTTCGTGCCAACGCCGTCCACACTGGACACCAGCACCGGCTCCTCCATGTTCTGTCCGTCAAACCGGTACATGGCGCCAAATGAACCAATGCCGCACAGCACGTTGTCCGTAAACGTGCGCTCCACCATGCTCTTGATGGAACCCAATGCCGCATTGGCCGCATCGATATCAACACCGGCATCCCGGTAACTCAATCCTGGTTTCTTTTTCGCCATCGTGTGCAACCCTTATTTTGGTAAAGAAGATAATGACAGGGTAAGCATACGATCCGATCTTTCAATAAAGCAAATGAAATGTTATAATAGAGCCGATAAGCAAAGCTTATCAGATAGGCCTGAGGCCTGAGGCGTGAGGCCTGAGGCAAACCGAGGTGTGTGCGTATGGTAACAAAAGGAGGTAGATGATGAGAGATCATAGGAAATTGAAAGTGTTTCAGGAAGCGGATGAATTGGCCCTGGACGTGTATCAAATTACGGCACATTTTCCTAAAGAGGAACTTTTTGGCCTAACTTCTCAAATGAGACGAGCATCTGTATCTATTGTATCGAATATAGTTGAAGGTTGTGCACGCCAGACTCTATCAGACTATCTCCATTTTTTGGATATGGCTTTTGCATCCGCACGCGAGCTTGCATATCAATGTTCTTTGGCTTTTCGTCTGAAGTATATGTCAAAAGAATGCGGTCAGAATCTTGAATACAAGTGTGAAGAAGTATGCAAAATGTTGTGCGGGCTTACCAGATCGCTCCGTGCTAAGAAAAACTCTGGAGAATTTGTCTAAATGCATCCCAACAGTATTCGCTTTTTCTATCTCATGCCTCACGCCTCACGCCTCACGTCTCATGCCTCACGCCTCGGGTCTCATACCTCACGCCTCATGCCTCGCGCCTCACACCTCAGGCCTCATACCTCACGCCTCATACCTCACGCCTATCGGGTTCTGCCATGACTTTGGAATCCCTTCGTTGTTTCTGTTCAATCGTGGAAACGGGGAGTTTCCACGCAGCGGCGGATCGTGTTCATCGGTCGCAGCCTGCCGTAAGCCAGCAGCTCAAGACGTTGGAGCGGGAAGTTGGTCATGTTCTGATTGAACGGAAGACGGCGCGCCCGACGTCGGCGGGGCAAACGCTTTATGATCGTGCGCGGAAAATGCTTGTGGATGCGGATGCGATGGCGCGGGAGATCAAGGATTTCGATGAGAGTGCGTCGCGAGAACTTCGTGTGGGGACGAGCGATACCACGGCGCTGTATTTATTGCCGCCGTATATACGCCGCTTCGCCAGACTCATGCCGCAAACGCGGCTGGTATTGACGAACCGGAGTTCGGATGCCATTGCAGACTTGGTAGCGCGGGCTGAACTCGATTTAGGCATTGTCACACTGCCGTTGAATTGCCCTGAGTTGAGCGAAGAGATCCTTTTCCGGCAGCGCATGGTGCTCGTGCTGCCTGCAAAGCATCCTTTAGCCAAGGTTCAGCGTCTGACGTTGCAGGCGGTCAAGGAGGAACCTTTTCTGCTTATTGACGAAAATACACGCACCGGAGCCATTTTGCGTGCCTATTTCCACGAGGCCCATTTTACTCCGCAGGTGGTGCTGGACAGCGGTTCCTTTGAAGTGATCAAGCGCTACGTGGCCGAAGGGGTCGGGCTATCTTTCGTGCCCGAATGCGTCGTTACGCCCCAGGATCGCCGACTCCGCACCCGCCCTCTTAATGAATTGCCGGAAGTGCCCATCGGCGCCATCGTCCGCAAAGGCGCGTATCAATCCAAAGCGGAACGAGCCTTCCTCGCGTTAATGCAAGGCCAATAATGTGAAAAATCATATTCACGAAGCCGCCCACAAAATAAGTGGGTTAGGTGAACCATACGTTAACGACAGGGATTCCTTTTCAAGGGATATATGCTAAGATGGCTTTTGCCAAACAGGGCTACAGGACATGTTTTCCCGTGGGCGGTTCGGTATAAACGGTGTAGCAGTGCGAATCCGGTAGGCGCTGGCGTAAAAGGAGACAGGCTATGTTTAAAGAGGAGCGAGAGGAAACCTGTTTTGACTGGACCATGCTGGGTAATGTTAATGAAGGCCGTCCGAATCTTGGAGTAACGACGGATGTGTCGGTTTACCGCCTGATGCAATTTACCTTGCGCGATGTACTCATCAAGGAATTCGGTGTTGAAGCGGCGGATCGTATTTTTTATGAAGCGGGGAAGACGGCCGGAAAACATTTCTACGAAAAACTTATTACCAAGCGGGGCGCCTTTCATGAGTTTATCGAAGATGTCCAGGAAGTCTTGACAAATTTGAGAATCGGCATTCTGCGCATTGAGAAATCGGATCTCGAAAATCTTACCTTCACCATTACCGTGGCGGAGGATTTAGATTGTTCGGGACTGCCGGTATGCGATGAGGAGATCTGCACGTATGATGAAGGATTCCTGGCCGGTCTCCTTACTGCGCATACCCACCGGGAATTCATTGTGAAAGAGGTGGATTGCTGGTGCTCCGGCGATCGGGTCTGCCGATTTGAGGTCAAACCGGCGAACTAGGGAGTCTTCCATGCTTACCTTGGAAGAAGGCGACATAGACAAAATTACAGAGGTGCTATACCGTATTCTTAATGGACAGATTCCTGAACGGATCGGATTGCCGCCGGATTATCCTGATAACGAAGTCAAGCAGCTTACCGGTTATGTAAACACGTTTCTTTCCCAGTATGGTTTGTTCAGTCAGTGTCTGCGTACCTTATCTGGCGGCGACCTTGAATTCACGTCTCCGAAGGGCAAGATGCATGTGCTTCAATCCCTCAAGAATTTACAGGCCAATCTTCGCCATTTAACGTGGAAGACGCAGCAGATAGCCAAAGGCGACTTCGCCCAGCGGGTGGATTTCATGGGTGAATTTTCCGCCGCATTTAATGGAATGGCGCAGCAGTTGAAGGAGGCGTTTGAAACCATCGAACAGCAGAACCGTGAATTGCAGGAAGCCAATAGAATTATCAAGGAAGAGAAAGACCGTTCCGAGCGGTTGCTTTTGAATATTTTGCCAAGCCGTGTGGCCGAAGAATTAAAGCAAACGGGAAAAACCACACCGGAGCTTTTCGAGAACGTAACAGTCCTGTTTTCCGATTTGGTTGACTTCACAAAAACATCGTCACAGTTGACACCCGGGGCGCTTATTGCGGACTTAAATGAAATCTTCACCCAGTTTGACATGATTATCACCGCCAACGAATGTGAACGGATTAAGACCATTGGCGATGCTTATCTGGCGGTGTGCGGCATGCCTGCACCGAATCCCCGGCATGCTTTCAACATCATCAAGGCGGCGTTGGAGATGGTTCAATGGCTTCAGGAGCGAAATGGCGCTTCATCCGTGAAATGGCATGCACGGATCGGGGTTCATTCAGGGCCTGTGGTAGGTTCTGTAGTGGGCACGAAAAAATATATCTACGATGTTTTTGGCGATACCATCAACATGGCCAGCCGAATGGAAAGCAGTTCAGAACCCATGAAAGTTAATGTGTCGGTGGCTGTATATGATCTTACGAAAGATCACTTTGCCTTCCTGGAGCGCCCGCTCGTGGAGGTAAAGGGAAAAGGCGTAATGAAAATGTATTTCGCGGAATCCGTTTGCGGCTAAGCGGCACTCCAGCCATACGGGTGAGATCGCATGCAACTAATGTTCAGAAGATGATAGAAATATCAATTTGGAAAGTTGTTCAGCACCGAGATGGATGGAAAATTTCCTGTTTAACGCCTTGCCTTTAATACGATCCTTTTCAGCAGTATCGACGTCCTCTGCCTCATACCTGTGACCATTCACCACGCCAAGGCGGATCGGAAATTCCAGTACACCTTTGGCATCCCATCGGAACAGGAGGACTGCGGCAGATGTTTTCTCAGGCCCGTAATACACAATTCCCGCGGCGGGTACGCCGCTTTTCGGAAGATAAAGGTCATAGGTGTATCCCTTGAAGGTGTTGAGCCGGCGGTAATGTTCCGCTTCTTTCAAGAGCACGGCGCGCATTTTTTCAGGAATGGCGGGAAGGTCGGAAACGATTCCCCAAGTGCCGGGCATGCCGCTGCGGGCATAATAGCGGACCAATTCGAAGTCGTTGGGGTCCATTTGCTGGAAGTTATTGGTCCAGCGGTTGGCGGCCCAAGGCGGAACAAAGGCCAGGCTGTTCAACGCAGTTGAAATGTTATCCCGGGCATGCTTGAGACCGTTATTGCCGCCGTCGCGCAGCCACTGACTCTGGGTGGCCAGCACGGTCAGTTCGTTGATCATGCGCCCGCCGCTCTGGCAATTCTCCAGTATCATTTCCGGATAAGCCTTTCGGACCGCCAGCAGTGCATTCTGGAATGCCACCACGTCTTTCATGCGGCCCGCGCGAGTTTTTTCCGTGAAAAAGTCCTGATCGTATTTCCACCAATCCATGCCGAATTGTTTTTTGAGCGAGGCTACGTGGTCCACGAGAAACTGGGAGAAATCCAGGGCGGTGTAATCGAGCAGATAGCCGTCGATGAATTTGCGGTACATGCCGGGCTGATCCACTTCGGGCGGCAAGTTGTCTTTATCCGCTTGGACGAATTGCGGGCACGACCAGATGCCTGCCTTCACGCCTTTTTGTTTGACCTCTGCCAGTAATGCTTCCAGCGAACCTGGAGTAAACTTTTCCGGATCCGGGGTCCATTCGCCCACATGGGGATACCAGCCCGCATCGACAATGAAGGTATCGAAAGCGTAGGGCTCCATAGCGGCTACTTGGGCTTTAAGAAATTGTTCATTCAGGTCGAAGCGCGTGGTATACCAATTGTTGTACGTGAAATAATAGGCCGGTTTCGGCCCGCCGTACACGGCCTGCTGGTACTGTTCGCGCTGGGTCATCCAGTCCGCGCGCGCGGTGGATTCGCTGGTGCTGCGGATGGGTGTGATGAACAACGCCGGGCCGCCGATATTCTCGCCGGGTTTCAGAATCAACTGCGTTTCATCCGGCGGCAATTTCACCTCAAAAGCGAACTGATCCGGACCGCCGGAAAATGTGGCGCTCCACCCGCCGCACCAGTCCATGCCGAGATATAAACAACCTTTTTCGCCTGTGACACGCCAGTACGGATTCATCCCGTTGTCCAAATCGTCGCTGCTGTGGATGCGGCTGTGCCATTCAATGTTTGTATTGCCATCCAGGGGTTGAGTCACCGGCTTGAAATCGAGCGAATGCCAACTTGTGATGCTTTTCGCGCCGGGCGCGTGACCCCTGGCAATCCATGCGGGATACCACTCCACCGGTCTGTCGGTTGTACCGGTGTTTTCGAGGTGGACGTGCAGGCGGAGAATAGTTCCCGGTCTGAAGAGTTCAAATACCCACGTGGCTTTCAGCCCTTCGGATAATGGCCGTGATACGCGTGCGCGCAAAAAGTGTTCGTCATCCGCGCGTTGCCAATCACAGGGGGCGGCAGCGGAGGAATCCGCCAACAACTCCCTTGGCCACCAGGCACTGAGTGGAATCGCGCCTGTGTCTTCCTCGAATATCACTGTGCCATCCGGCCATCGTATCGACTGCACAAAGGGCACACCCGCCGTATTTACATCCAGATACACCTGGAGGTGGTCAGTCGTCAGATCCATCCCCAAAACCGGCAAACACAGCATCACTATTCCCAGCACACACATCGCGGCAGTTCCTTATGCGTTTCCACTGATCAGGAAAGGCAGTATAGCAACCTGGCAACCGGAGGAGAATACAGCCGCCTGATTTTCCTGGCATCGGTTCAATGCCGGCCAGCAACGGCCGAAGCGCTACGGCGCCCTGCCCGTGACGAAACAAGGACTATTTCGCTAAAGCCGGTTTCTACCCGTTACTTCTTCGCGATCTTTTCCAATTGCTGGTGTGCCTCTTTCCGGTTCAACTTCCTGATCGCCACGATGGCCGCTCTGGTATTGCCCCGAAAAGTAAGGCGCCCTTCTTTGTGCTCCCATTGGTAAACGCTCTGCGCGTTTACACCAATCAGCGCCGCGAATTCCGCTTGGGACAGATTCAACTTGGCACGGATAGCGCGGATCATCTTCGCCGTAATGCGCGCCTTGACAACTTCCTCATCCTTGACTTTGACCTCGTCTTCCTGGTGCTTGCGGGCATACTTCAGGAGCCGCTGATTGTCTCGCTTCAATCCGGCGAGGCGGCGCTTCAGGTCCGCTATAGTCCGTTTCAGGGCGACATTATCCCTGTAAAGGTTTCCCGTCATGACCTTGATTTCTTTCCGCGCAAGACGTTGTATTTCTTCTTTCAGGACTTTGGCGATGTTTGGCATTGCATGCTTCCTCCCATGGGTACCATCTTGTTAATGTCCGCGTTTCCCCTAAAGAATAGCAGGGAAAGGGAAGGAGAGTCCAGAAATGTGTGCGTTGGACTGCCGCCGGCTGAAACCAGCGAAATAACCCTAGGCATGAGACGTGAGTCCGCTTGCGGAGTTGAAGAATTTGGAACAAAGTTGGCGCAGATTCGTTCTGCGCCGTTTAAAGAGGTGCAGAATCAATCTGCACCAACGCCCGGGCAAAAGCCGTCTTCGCTCTCAAGACAGGATTGGTAGGTGCCTGCGTTGTAGATCTGGATGGCGCGGAGAAGTTCGCTGAGGTTGATGGCCCAGTCTTGGGGTGCGAAGTCTGAATTATGAGGCGCACACAAGGTATCCCCTGGACCTGGAGCGTAACCGTCTTCACCGGAAAGATCGCAATGGTATGTGCTTATGAAGTAAAACTGGATCACACGGAGGAGTTCGGAAAGGTTTATGCGGCCATCGTGGTTTTGATCGGCGCTGTGGCAGACACCGGAACAGGCCTCACCTTCACCTTCGCTCACGCCTTCACCTTCTATGCCCGATATGGTGAGATTCCAAACATCTTTCCGGCTGTATCCTCCCGATGGATAATAGCCGCCCAATACCCAGAGTTTATTGGCAAAAGCGACACTCGTGTGCTTTGAACGCACCTCCCATGGCGCTTCATCATTCACCTGGGTCCAATTCAACCCATCAGAAGAACACCACACATCATTCAGGAAGTATGTATGGCCGTGAAGCTCATCCCCAATGTCATACTGCCCTCCAAGCACCCAGAGCTTGTTGTCATGAACTGTTGTTGTATGGCTGATCCGTTGTGGCCACGGCGCATTGGCGGTAATCTGAGTCCAGTTCAGTCCGTCTGGGGTACACCATACGTCGTTCAATTCAACCATGAAGCCATCATAATACTGGCCGCCCAAAACCCAGAGCATCTCATCAAATACAGCGGCAGTGTGCTTAAATCGACCATGCCAAGGCGCATGGGCTGCTATCATTACCCATTCCACCCCGTTATCTGAACACCACACATCATTTCGGTTGTCAATACCACCCAATATCCACAGCTTATCAAGAAATACCGCGGTTGCACACCATCCCCGTACCGGCGAGACGGCATTTGCCGTAGCTTGAGTCCAACTTATACCATCTTGTGAATACCAAACATCATTAAGCTCTTCTTGTGAAATACTTATCAATCCCCCAATAACCCATAGTTTATCTTTGAATGTAAGTGCGGGAGCCCAAACCCTGGGCGACCACTCAGCGTGTTGCGTGGCCTGAGACCAGTCAATGCCATTTTCTGAGTACCAGACATCATTTAAGTCTCCTACACCCATTCCCCCATCCCGTTTGTTATTCCCGCCCATGACCCAAATTTTATTGTCGAAAACTGTGGTTCCATGACCATAGCGGGGCGGCCATGGCACATTAGGCGCCTGTGCCCAGGAATATTCTTGCTTAATTGTTGTTGGATGTTTTATTTCCGTTGCTCTGCCAAAGGGCTGTGCAATTATGAGCACTGCCAAGAAAAGCCCAATTTGCACTGCCATTCCAAGTTGCTTCATCATCGCTGTATCCTCATTTTTCCCTGTTGGATTGACCGTTGGGAGAGTATGAAGAAGTGTAACCCGCCTGGCTGTTTGGGATCCCCGGCGCACCGTGTAGTCATGGCTATCTTCCTTTTATCAAGCGAACCTCTGTTGTAGTATGGCA
>ERZ795059.194-NODE-194-length-86725-cov-13.431372_pt1 | contig 86725 bp, 49 predicted proteins | sample MGYA00375143_ERZ795059 | MGnify/ENA primary metagenome ERZ795059 (study PRJEB30188, sample SAMN05720168) | activated sludge metagenome | isolation source: Anaerobic digester | place: USA | collected 2015-01-07 ... | reverse complement strand
GCTGGTAGCGCGCAGGCTGGCGCTGCTGCAAGATCTGCACGCAACGCTGGCGCCGCATCCTGCAGGACATTGGCTAGAGGTGTGCGATGTGGCGGACCGGCAACAAGTTGAGGCTTGTTGCGCCAGGATTCTAGCGAGGAATCTGCCGGTACGGGTGCTTATTCTCAACGCCGGAACGGGCGGCGGGTTTGATGCGCGGCGGATGGATCTGTCTGTCATGCATCAGCAGATGGACGTCAATTTCTGGGGTGTGGTGTATATGTTGCACGGCCTGCTTCCCTGTCTGCTCAATGCCGGGGAAGGACAGGTGGCGGTGACCGGCAGCCTGGCGGCTTATCGTGGCATGCCGGGTTCGGCAATCTATTCGGCGAGCAAAGCAGCGGTATCCCGTTTGGTGGAGAGTTTGCGCATCGATCTGTATCATTCCGGCGTTCATTTCAGTCTTGTTTCCCCGGGATTTGTCAAGACCGCAATGACCGATAAAAACCAGTATCGAATGCCGTTTTTGATGTCGGCCGAAAAGGCTGCGGCCATCATTATCCGCGGAATGGAAAAAAACAAGACAGAGATCCATTTTCCTTATCGTCTCTCTTTGTTGTCCAAAGCGTCCCAATTCTTGCCTGACCGTTTATACGCACGGCTCATGCATCCAAGAAATAGAAAATCAAGGACTGATGAAAAAAGCTAAATGGCTTTTCCTTTTTCCTGCTCTGCTGATCGCTTGCCGCCAGCAGGAGGTCGCCGACGATCGCCTGATCATCGCCGCCAGCATTGCCCCACTGGCTGATTTTTGCCGGCAGGTGGGAGGGGAGCGAGTGTCGGTTTTCACCATAGTTCCTTCCGGCGCCAATCCGCACACGTTTGAATTGGATCCGCAATTGCTGATTCGAATCAGCGAGGCTCGTCTGCTGGTGTTGAACGGTCTGGGGCTGGAGTATTGGGCCGATAAAGTAGCGGATAATTTTTCCTCACGCGATTTGCAGGTGATCACTGTTTCACAGGGCATTCCGGTTTTGCAGGATGAGGATCACGCGGAGGGCAATCCGCATGTATGGCTCAATCCCTTGCATGCTGCCAGGCAGGCGGAAAAGATCACCGGAGCGCTGATGCGTTTGGATCCACTCCATGCACAGACGTACCGTGACCGATCCGACCAGTATCAAAAAGTATTGCATGACCTGGATGTGGAGATCAGCCGCGAAATCGCCGGCTGGCAGAACCGCCGGTTTATCTGTTTTCACCCTTCGTGGAATTATTTCAGCGAGCGGTATCATCTGGAGCAGGCGGCGGTCATTGAAAAGCGTCCGGGATTTGAACCCAGCCCCGGCGAGGCGGCCGAAATCATCGGATTGGCTAAGCGGCTGCAGGTCCGGGCCATTTTCGCTGAACAGCAATTTCCGCTCAAGATCGCCGAAATGATCGCCGCAGAGAGCGGCGCTCGGGTGTTGGTTCTGGATCCCCTCGGCTCGGATGGGGAAGGCTATTCATATGTATCCCTGCTGCGCACCAATGTAGCGCAAATGGCCATCGCGTTGAGGTGAATGTGTTCGATCAACCGGCAACGATCGTAGAACTGCAAAATTTGTTTGTGGCGTATCAGGACAAGCTGGCGCTGGAAGATGTCACCTTGAGCATCAAAGCTGGAGAATTCTGGGGCATTCTGGGGCCCAACGGATCCGGCAAGACCACGATGTTACGGGCCATGGTGGGCCTGCTGCCTTTGTTATCCGGGTCCGTCAAGGTGTTCGGTCGACCGGTGGATCGACTGGGCGATGTCCGCCAACGCATCGGATACGTGCCGCAGCACAGTCGAATCGATATGTATTTTCCCATTCAAGTCCGTGAAGCGGTGATGCTGGGCCGCTGCGGCAAAATAGGTTTAGCCAGGCGTCCAGACCGGTCGGATCATGAGGCCGTGGCCCGCGCTCTGCAGCTGGTGGATCTCGAGGATCTAGCGAACCGCCAGATCGGTCAGTTGAGCGGAGGCCAACGGCAGCGGGTTTTAATCGCCCGAGCTCTGGCGCTGATGCCTGACCTGCTGTTGTTGGACGAACCGACCGCGGCGTTGGATGTGGGCGCGTCGGAGAGCTTTTACGCCTGGCTGCACCAGATGCACACCAAACTCTCGAGCACGCTGGTCATCGTGTCGCACGATGTCGGCGTGGTTTCACGCTATGTGACCGCAGTAGCCTGCCTCAATCGCCGACTGGTGGCGCATGGCCTGCCCCATGAAGTGCTGAACCGGGACACGTTGGAGGGCATGTATGGCTGCGACGCCATGTTCTTCCGCCACGGCGATGTTCCGCATCTGGTGGTGTCGCGTGAACAAACCGACGTTACGCGGAACAGAAAGCTGACGGACGAATGATGGAGATTCTGGGCTACACTTTCATGCAGCGCGCGTTGTGGTCCGCCACGCTGATCGGCGCCTTGTGTGCACTGATCGGCGTGTATGTGGTTTTACGCAGCATGTCGTTTATCGGCGCCGGCATCGCCCATGCTTCATTCGGCGGCGTCGCCCTGGGCTTTATTCTCGGCGTGAATCCGTTTTTCACCACCGTTATCTTTTGCACTCTGACCGCCTGGGCCATCGCCTTTGTCAGTGATAAGCAAAAGATCCGCGAGGATGCCGCCGTGGGCATTTTTTTCGCTTCGACCATGGCATTCGGCGTGCTGTTGATCGGATTAATGCGCGGCTACAACGTAGACCTGTACAGCTATATTTTCGGCAATATCCTGGCGGTGAGTCGCTTCGATCTCTATTCCAGTCTGATATTGGGGGTGGTGGTCGTCGGCCTGATCGCGCTTTTTTACAAAGAATTTCTCCTGTTGACTTTTGATCCGGAGATGGCGCGGGTGGTCGGTCTGCCGGTGCGCACGCTCAATCTGCTGATGTTGACGCTGGTGGCTTTGACCGTCGTGCTCTCCATCAAAAGCGTGGGTGTGGTGCTGGTTTCTGCGTTGATCGTCACGCCCGCTGCCTCCGCCTTTTTGTTGACCGATGATTTTAAAAAGATGATGTGGTTTTCCGTGGGGATCGGAGTCGGCGCTTCCTGGTTGGGGTTGTTTTTATCCACTTGGCTGAACGTCGCCTCCGGCGCCGCCATTGTGATGACCGTGACTCTTATTTTCTTTTTATGCTTTCTGTTTTCGCCACAACGGCGGCGCATGAAACAACGGATGTCTCGTCTCAAACAACTTATCAAATCTTAAAATTCTCTAACAAATTACACGAGGAATGCATGATCAAAGAATTCATCGATATGCCGCGTCTGGAGCGTTGGGTGGGCAAAACGTTTCGCTTTCTATCCCCCAACACCTGGACAACTCTCTCCTTTTTCGTGGTACTGATCGCTTTCTACGCTGTGGTGATCCATCGACCGATACTGGCCACCGCCCTGTTCACTGTGGGAGCTATTCTGGATGTGGTGGACGGCAAGGTGGCGCGTTTGAACGGCTCCGCCACCAAGCTGGGCGCTTTTTGGGATGGCACCATCGACCGCTTCGTGGATATGCTGATGATTTTGAGCCTGTTTTTTTTAGATCTCCCGCAGCCGGTTATTCCGCTGGATATCCTGTTGTTCCTGCTGTTGTTCTTTACCCTGTTGCCGCCGTTTATCGTGGCCTATGCCAATCATCGGGGAGCTGTTCCGGACCCCACTGAAAAAGTGATCTGGCGCTTTGCTTTTCGCGTCGAATATGTGGTTCTGTTCATCGCGGCCGTTCTGCTGGCCGATCCGTTTCCAAAGGCCGCTCTGTATGTGATCTATGCCTCCCTGGCTTTGATGGTGGCTACCGTGATTCAATCGATCATCCTGGTTTTCATCAAATCGAAAAACTATCCGCAATAAAAAAAGCCGGCGAAGAAAGCCGGCTTTTTTTTATCAGTTCTTTTTTGCGGTGCCGGCGCTACCGCTATGGCGCACGGTCATGCTCTCCACCTCACCGCGACGGTTCAGGGCAAAGTCGAGCACCACATCGAGAATGGTTGCGTTGAATCGGGTTTCCGATTCCGGCTGGATCTCCGCTCTGTGGCCGTTATACATGCTGAGATACAGTTTATCGCCCTCTTTGATGATGGTGTGCGTACCGCCGGAGGGGAATTGATAGACGCCTGCATAGCGCTCTAAAAGTTCCGGTTTCAGCTCAATGACGGGGTCAGGTCCCAGGGTATAGGCATCACCGGGTATTTCTCCTTCCTCCGGCAATTCACGAATCCAAATATTGCGGTAGCGCACCGGATTGCCATGATCTTGCAATCCAAGGGGCAATTTGTCAGCATGGGGGCTGTAGCCCGGCCGCGCCATCCAGGTCGTGGGGCCGAGCAGCTCCACATGATCCTGGACCAGGACCTGGTTATGGAAAACGGTGATGACCGCCTTGGCCGCCAGATTGCCTCGGTCGTCGAACCGGGGTCGATGGAAAACGATGTCGTAGGTTTGCCACTGACCAGGCGCCAGGGAGGCGTTGACCAGAGGCGGATACTGGCCATAGATCGCAGCGCACTGTCCGTCGCTGTAGGTTTTATTGTTGTACGAGTCCAGCACCTGCACCTCATACAGATTCATGAGGAACACGCCGCTGTTGCCGCGTCCCTGTCCTTCACCCTCCACTTTGGCAGGGGTGGCAAATTCCACATGCAGCTGACAGCTGCCGAATTTTTCTTTGCTGTAGATGAAACCGCTTCCTTTGACGCATTCCATATAGCCGTCGCGGACAATCCATTTGCTGGGTTGGCCTTTTTCATCAACCCACTGGGATAGATCTTTGCCATCGAACAGCACCAACGCATCAGAGGGCGCTTTACCGGCACGCTCCTGCGTGCTGGGGATCGCCGGGATGACCGTCGGACGTTCGGGCCTTCTGGTGTCATGATTTTTCCATTTGCCGGGAATTTGCGCCATGGCCTGAAAGGCCAGAGACAGCAGAACCCCACTCATGGCGAAAAACAGCAGATTGCGCATTGCAGTGGTCCTTTCCTGTTAAGTGGCAGGTAAGAAGGTTTGGGATTTTGTTTTCAATTGAATATGCATGTGACAGCTGTGACAGTCAAAGATCAGCTGAAATCGGTTCCCCTGTTCGTCCCTCAGAAACAGCGGTTCCTTGAAACGGCGTTGAGCCAGCCGAGAACCGCAGAGGTCCAGTTCGTAGCGCAGGCAATACCGGGCGGTCATGACGATCTCACCGGTCAGATCCCGACCTGTCTCAGCGCCCGGGACCAGATGGCTGATTCCATGGCTGCGGTAAAATTCAACCGCCTTGTGATTGAGAACATTTGCGCGAAAGTCGGCCAACGGCTCTGGATAGGGCAGATTCCCAGTCTGGCGCGTGACGGTTCGGCGTACAAAGCGACGCTGCCGTTCCTGGACCAGGGCTTGCACCATGCGGCGACGTAGGCTGTTCAACCCGGAGGCCGGGAGAAAAAAACACGGGTCCGTTTCGATCGTCAGCGTCTCACAGGTAAAATAGGTATCGCCCAATCTGGATAGGTGCTCGTGGATCTGCTGTTTCGCCATTTCCTGATTGTGCGCGAGCTGCTTTTCCACCTGCCATTCGATGGAAACGGAAATCCCGTCTTCATCAGCCGCCTCCAGGCTGAATCCTGTTGGAATTTCCCGCCAGCTCATCCGCAGGCGGATGGTGCGATACACACGACTCTTTTCAAGGCTGCGGATAAACCCATGATCATGGCTGCGGAACAGCTCCAGGCCGATGGTCAATCCTTTCATTTTATCCGGATAAATGCGGCCGTCCTGCACTCGGTTGACATAGGAGCCCTGCCACAGGCGGTCGACGTCGAGGAAACAGAGGCCGTCGCCAGCGGACAGCGCGTGCGCCTTTTTCAATAGAAAGTGATCGCGCCCAACTTGGGAAATTTTTCCCAGCGGTTCGCCGACAGATCCTGCCGCATCCATGGCCGCCATTTTTTTACGGCCTGCAAGAAAATAATCGGTATAGCCCCGGTTAAACGTTTTGCCGAGATCGGGATGAAAATCGGGCATTGAAATGCCGGAGGAAGCACGGCGCAATGCCTTTCGTTGGATCAGTTCGTCGAGCAGGCGGCGGTAGTGGCTTACACTGTTGGTGACATAGGCCATATCCTTGAGCCGGCCTTCGATTTTAAAACTGGAGATGCCGGCCTCCACCAGGGCATCCAGATGTTCCGTCGCGTTTAAATCTTTTAACGATAACAGATGCTTGCCGGTGGCGATCACTCGGCCGTCGGCATCCTCGAGCGTATAAGCTCTGCGGCAGGGTTGAGCGCATTCGCCGCGGTTGCCGGACCTGCCGCCGATGCTATAGCTGAGAAAACACTGACCGCTGTAGCCCACGCATAGAGCGCCGTGGATAAAGCATTCCAATTCCACGCGAGTGTTGCGGCGGATCTCTCTGATCTGCTCCAGGCTCAGTTCCCGGCTGAGAATGACGCGCGAGAGGCCGATCTCCTGTAAAAATTGGACTCTTTCCACCGTGTGGTTGTGCATTTGAGTGCTGGCGATCAATGGGATCGGAGGGAGTTCGCATTGCAGCAGTCCCACGTCCTGAATGATCAGCGCGTCTGCACCGGCCTGATACACCTGATGGATCAGTGCGACGGCCGCATCGATTTCCGCATCGAACAGCAGAGTGTTCAGAGTCACATAGACGCGCGCCCAATAACGGTGCGCATACTCACATAAGCGGTGAATATCCTCCACCGAGTTGCCGGCCTGGGCGCGCGCGCCAAATCGTTTCGGCCCGATATAGACCGCATCGGCGCCGCAATCGATGGCGCGTTGGCCGCTCACCGCGTCGCGCGCAGGCGCCAGCAGCTCTATGGGATGCTCAGTGGGATGCATTGTGCATTCTTTGTCAACAGGTCTCACTATGCCGGCTGCGCAGATTGTGTTGGTGGAAATGCGCATGCCGAGCGTTTGATTCTTCGCCGAACCGATTGAACGGTTGCTCCCGCCCAACCGGCATGCGGTTGGATTCGTGATCGCGGCGCATGGTGCGGTGTGCGGATTGCTTGTACAGACACTTTTGCTTTGGAGTGCTGCAGCTGAGCCCGGTACAGAACCAACGGTGTGCCGAGTCCGGCGGAATGCCCAATAGAACGAATAAGGGGAAAGGGCGCGGCATCCACAATTTCTTTTTTATCCGGCTGAATGCCTATTCTCCTATCTGGCCGTTTTGCCCTGCCAATATCGGACCTTGGTCACGCCCGGAGCATCCGGGGAGCCGTCAAAAGCGAGAAAAGAGTTGGTAGGCTCTCCGTCAAAGAGCACTTGGCCTTTATAGACCAGCTTGGTCAGATCCACGGCGGTGTAGCTCAGTTCGTTCTTTCCTTTGACCGTTACCACGAAATTCGCGTTGGTCTCTATATCGAGAAAGCGCAGGCGGCCGGATTCGTAGGTGTATTTAGGCCTGCGATAATCGCGGATCACATCCATGCGCAGGTCGCGCTTGGCGCCGATCAGGATCTCTCGATCCTCCAGCTCGATCTGCAGCGCCACGCTTTTTTCATCCGGCTCTCCCTGTACCATTTTGATCTTTTTGCTCCAGAGTTCCGGCGCCTCTCCGGCCGTATGAGGGATCAACACGGTGGTAAAGACAATGGTCTGTCCCAGTTCAAAATGCTGCCCTGTGGTCTGATGGATGAGCCACTCATTCTGATAATAGCGTTTCTCCGGCTCTACGCCTTCCAGCCGGTAATGGGTTTGCGGAAAATAAATCAACAGGTGTTTGTTTTGCGGAAAGGCCAGGGCGCCGAGAGAGTCGTACACCGTATCGTACCAGTGTTCGCCTCGAGCGACGATTTTACGGGTGTGCCACATGTTGGAGGCGGTGAAAAAGGATTCGGTGCGCGCCTTGACCACATCGAAAATCACGAACATCTCCGGGTTCTTGAGATAGGTGATAATGCGGTCGCTTTCGTATCCCGCCAGATCGTCGATCAGGCGGGTGCGCGAGTAATCCAAGTCGGCAAAGCTGAGAAAGTCGATTTTTTGCGTGCGCACCCTGCGATAGGATCCGGCGTTGTGAAAAAAGTCCAGAACCGATTGCCCCGGAACCGCGCCGACGCGATAGAGGGCATAGCGGCTTTCTCCCTCTTGTTGCCCCCAAAAAATCTTTTCCTGACGCACGCAAAGTCGATTGTGAAAATAATCCTGGCGGTAAGCGCCAAAGGGTCCGCTAGGCATAAAGTCCCGATAGCCGCCGTCATGAAGCAGCAGGGAGCCGCCGGACATCAGCAGACAGAGGCTGTTTTCATCCGCATGGCCATGGGTCATTTTTTCTTCCTCCACCGGAATGCTGTCGCGCAGATAGTCGCGGTAGAGCAGTCCGCCGTCGCCCTCATCCCGATAGTTCAACAATAGATAGGTCGAGGCGTTTTCCCAGCCGTTGCGGAAAACGATTTTTTTACCTTGCACGTCTTCCATCACCTCTGCGCTCAGTTGGCTGGGCTTGGTCGGTTTGATGCGATCGTCGGCCCAACGATAACAATCCATAAAAGTGTAGCCCAGGCCGACGGATTTGGGGCCTTTCCAGTTCACCATGGTTTTGATGATTTGATTCGCCGCCCACTTGAATTCCGGGTTGGCATGGACCTGAGCGCTGGCTTCAAAGAACGCGATAAAATGACTCCAACTGCTGCGCCAGTTGGCGTCGCCAAAGTCGGGAATGGTTCCATCCGGAGACATCAGCTGCAGAAAGTAATGGGCGTAAAAGTACATCTCCGGTGTTTTCAGCAACTCGGATACCTTGCCCATGGCTTCTGCCGTGCCCAGCAGAGAGTACAGCCAGATGCCGTGATAGCCGGTGGCGTCCTCGATCTCCCAGGCGCCCCAGTTATCCGACACCAGGGCGTCCATGTTCATGCGCCACATTGCGCTGCTGGGATGATTCGGGGCCGCGCGCAAGGCCCAGGCCAGGCATTCACCGCGCAGAATGGCGCGATTCATGGCGCCCCATTCCTGACTGGAGATGACGTAATCGGTGCTTTCGCCGATCAGGTTCTCCACCTTTTTCTGTTCGATGCCGCTGAGCACCTGCTTTTGCCTGAGGATGTCGTAGGCGCGCGTATAGCGCATGGCGGTGAAAAAGTTCGGCAAGGCGGGAAGCACCTTGTTGTATTCCGGCCTTTTCTGACGGGCTGCAGCCGGATATTGAGAACGGTAATCGCCGTAGGCCAACAGAACCTTTTTAGCGCGCTCGGCATATTCCCGTTTTCCTTCCAGTTGATAGAGTTGGGCATAGATGGCGGCCATCTCGAGCAGATAGGGCGGGGCGTTATAGCCAAAAACATAATCCGGATCAAACTGCTTTTTCCATTCAGCCACCAGGCTGTCGTAATGCTGCCAGGTCCAGTCAGCGCTGGATCGAGCGTATTCAAGATACTGCTTGCGGGCAACGGTTTGGGCGCGGCTGGAAACGACCAGAAGAACGAGCCATAGGACGATCAACGTTTTCTTCATGCAGGCTTTACTCCATTTTCATGTTGTATTTAAGGAATAAAATCGAAATATTTAAGGGCTTGCCGCCCTAAAACCAGTCAGGAAAGATACTAGATTCTCGTCGGATTGGCAAGAAAAAAAAGGCTTCATCGAAGGGCTGGAACTCGATTGTACAACGACAGGAACGGGTATGCGCTCCATTCAACTGATCGATTTGCTGGTACTGATCTTTTATATGGGATTGATGCTGGGCATCGGTTTGTATTTTCGCCGCTTTATGAAAGGCGCCAACGAATATTTCGCTGGCGGCAATATGATCCCATGGTGGGTGGGCGGCATCTCTCTGTATATGAGCAGTTTCACCGCCTGGACGTTCACCGGCGCAGCGGGCTTTGTCTATCATACGGGCTGGTTCGGCGTGCTCTATTTTCTCAGCTGGCCTGTGTCCTATTTTTTCGGCTACCGCCTCACCGCGGCACGCTGGCGCCGCTCCCGGGTGCTTTCGCCGGTCGAGTATGTGTCCACCCGGTTCAATCCCCTGACCCAACGAATCCTGAGCTATGTTCTGGTCACCAGCGGTCTTTTGACGCGCGGCATCACTTTGGTCGCTGTCTGCAAGATCATCTCCGCCTCTGTGGGCTGGCGCATGGATTATATGATCATCGGCACTGGTTTGGTCATGCTGCTGTACACGCTGCATGGCGGCCTGTGGGCGGTATCCATCACCGATGTGGTACAGTTTATCTTTTTGTTCGTCATCACCGTGATTGTCACCCCGTTGAGCATCCAGCATGTCGGCGGCTTTCACGCCTTGGTGCAAAAACTGCCGCCAGTAACCCTGCATCACGAGTATGCCGGCATGCCTTACGATCTGCATTACATCCTTGCGTTTCTGTTGGTCAATTTCTTGAACGCCAACTGGGGCGCGGCTCAGCGCTTTTACAGCGTCAAGGATGAGCGCGATGCCAAACGGGTTGGTCTTTTCTGCAGCGCTCTTTTTCTGACAGCGCCCATTCTGTTCGGCCTGCCCCCTTTGGCTGCCAAGCTGATCTGGCCGGACTTGTCCGCTGTCCCCTTTTTCAGCCAATCCAGCCGGCCGGAGGATTTGATCTATCTCGGCATCGTTCTCACCTGGATTCCGAACGGCATGATCGGTTTTTTTATCGCCGCCATGTTCGCCGCCACCATGAGTTCTTTGTCCGGCGCCTATAATGTGGATTCCTCCATCATTGCCCGCGACCTGTACAAAGGGATGATCAAACCGGATGCAACGAACGAGGAGGTGCTGCGCGTCGGCAAGATGGCCACGGTTTGCCTCGGCTTGATCACCATCGTCACTGCGTTGATCTATGCCAAGAGCGCGCTCGGCATATTCAATCTGATGGTAGTGTTCGTCTCGCTGTTTCAGGTGCCCATCGCAGTCCCGATGGTATTTGGATTGATTTTTCGCAAGCCCTGCCGCCAGGCGGCCCTGGCCTCCATGATGAGCGGTCTGGCGGCCGGCTTTATACTTCGTTTTATCGTCGGCTGGACCGTGGGCCCGCAGATTTACGGCATGATCGTCATCTCGCTGGTGGTGCTGCTGGTTTATCACTTGATCCGCCCCGATTCGAAACTGGATCGGGAGATCGTCGAACGATTTTTTACCAAGCTGTCCACGCCGGTCAATGTGGTGCAGGAGGTGCTGGCCGGCGGCAAGAAAAAGATGATTTCCGCATACCCGGTGGTCGGCGTGAACACTGTGCTGATCGGCCTGGTGATCACGTTGCTGGTTTTGATTCCATCAGCGGGAGAGTTGAAACAAGTCAACCTATTCGCCGGCGGTTTTTTAGTGATCATCGGCGCGCTTTTTTATTTCCTCGGACAGCGGCAGAACAGGCGACGAAATCTTTTATAAATTCGCCGGGCTGAAAACAAAGTATGACCGGCGCCAGGCGGGCGCGCTCCAGGCTCGGCTAAGGGCCGTAAGGATCAGGATGCTGCTTTTCGCCACCGACGGCCGTTTTGGGCCATGCCTCTGGGCTTGCGGTTTTGCTGCCTGGGCCCAGAGGATGGAGCGAATACCGTTCAGCTAGATTCTGTTACAATCACTAAGCGCAGCGACAATCGCTCTACCAAACCAAGAGCGCCCTATGATAAAGATCATTCACATCGTCCTCTTCTGTTTGCCGCTCTGGAGCTTTGCTGAGGATGATTTGGTTTTTCTTCATTCCTCTGCTGCCCAATTGGTGATTCAGTATCGGCCGCAGTTGCAAACCATCACATCTTTTCCGCACCATCGCGCCTTTTTGTTCGAAACGGCTAATTGCAGCTATCGAGCCATTCCCGAAAAGCATTTTCTGCCTGTTCGCCAAGTGATTCTGTATGTACCGGAAAAGGCTAGCGTTGTGGTGAATGCCCAAGTGGGGCGCCGCACCTTTATCGCTGCAAATCAGGTTCCTTTTGCCTCAGAGAACCGCGATTCTGTCCGCACGGCTTTGGTCTATACTATGGATCCGGGGAGTGAAACGTTTAGTTTCAGCGAACCGGCCGTTCTAGGTCCTCCTGCCCGTATCCGACAGCAATCGGTGCGCACGCTCTGGTTGCTGCCCGTTCTATATGATCCACAGCTGAATGGATTCTGGATGAATGAAGAGATCACCGCATCCATTGAAATGATCTCTCAATCAGGCGCCGCTGATCTTTGCCTCGCTCCATGCCCCTCGGCTTTTACGATTACCCACCCTTCGAACGCTTCCAATAAATCCCTCAAGCCTGTCGACTCACCGGCTTCTGTATCTTTATCCGGTGTGAAATGGTTCAGAATGACCATCGAGGAAGAGGGGATTTACCGGCTGGATTACCCAACGCTTTTAGCCGCCGGACTCCGTCCGGCTGACCTGGATCCTGAACATCTGCACATTTATTACGGGGGCGGAGAGGAACAGAGCCCGCGCATTGATTCGGATAATCCAGTACTAAGCGAAATACCCTCTGATTTTGAAGACCGGAACGGCAACACTGTCTTTGATTCAGAAGACGGTTTGCTGTTTTACGCCCAGAGCGTCTCCGGGTGGCGGTATCGAAACGGCCGTTGGCGACATGTCATGAACCATTATAACCGGACAAATTGTTACTGGCTTTGCCTGAAGGACGGTTCGAGAAAAAAAATGGGATTGCGATCGCCCGGCTTGCAGGCATCGCATCAACTGCCTGCGGTCCGTGTCTACCGTGACCGGATTTATCAAGAAGAGGAACGCACATTGGTCAATGATTCAGGGTTGGAGTGGATGTGGGAAACCATCCGTCAGCCAGGCAGCTGTTATTTATCTTTCAACGTTGCTGACTCGGCGACAGCTGATTCAGCCTACCTCAGTTGGCGCATTCAGGGCTTGTCAGAAGACCACCACTTGATCCAGCTTTCTCTCAATGATCACCCGCTCTTCAGCTACGATCTCGGCTATACTCTAGGCCTGACCTCCAACGTTGCCTTTGCCGGCCATAGGCTACACCCCGTCAACCGGCTGGGAATTAAATTGTTCAATCAAAACAGCGCCATCGGCTTTGACTGGTTTGAGCTGGTTTATGGCCGCCGCCTTCATGCCGAGGAAAATCAGATCATTTTTTATTCGACCGGCTATCAAGGCTGGACCCGATTCCTCCTCAGTGGATTTTCCCATCAGCCTCCGGCTGTTTTTGATATTACCTATCCTGATCAAGTAACTAAGATGAACTGGGCTTTCGTGGATTCCGTCCACGGATGGGTGGCGGTGGCGGACTCTTTGGACAGCGAGCGGGAAAACCGCTACCTGGCCTTGACCGCCGACCGGGTTCATTCTGTCACCGATCTTTCCTACGTGCCGTATGACTTGCACGCCCATTTAAAATCCGCTCATCATCAGGCGGATTATCTGATCATTGTCCATCCATCGCTGCAGGGCCCGGCGTTAGAAAAATTTATTGCCCATCGAAGCCGCTGCTCCTATTGGTCGGACCAGTCCAATCCAAGACTGATGACCGTAACCACTCGGGAGATATACGACCAGTTCTCCTACGGCCTGGTGGATCCCGTGGCGATTCGTAATTTTTTGAAATGGTGTTTTGACAACTGGCGGCAACCGCCTGAATATGTCCTCCTCGTCGGCGCTCCTACTTATGATTTTAAAGATCATTTAAAGCTGGGCAAGCCCCTGTTGGTGCCCGCCTATGAAAACGGCAACAGCGTCAGTGACGATTGGTTCGTCCAATTGACCAATGATCGCTATATGGATATGATCATCGGCCGGTTCCCAGTTCACTCTGAGGAGGAATTGGCTGTGCTGGTTGAAAAGATCGTCCGTTATGATGTAGAATCGCCTTTGGACAACTGGCGATCCCGTCTTATTTTAGCATCGGACGATATATATCGTAAACAAGATCAATACGCCGAAGACTTTGTCTTTATGCGCGATTCTGAAATCCTCGCCAAGGATTTGGCGAGCGATGATTTCGACCTGGTGAAAATCTATCTGGCCGAATATCCGTGGGACCGGACCTTCAACAAGCCTCTGGCGCAGCAAGCGCTGGTGACTGCGTTTCAGCAAGGGGCGCTGTTCATAAATTTTTTCGGCCATGCCAATTGGAACATGCTGACCCATGAGAGTTTACTGCGCACGCCTCTGCATCTGCCCGATCTGCAGAATCAGGATCGGCTGCCGGTGCTGTACGCCGGGACCTGCGAAATCGCCCGTATCGACGATCCTCATTTCGACGCCATGGCTGAAGCATTGTTGCTGCACCCCGAGGGAGGGGCGATCGCCTGCATCGGTTCCGCTCGCTGGAATATGCACCAGGCCTCTTTTAACGTCAGCAAGGCATTTTATAAAAATCTGTTCACCCCCTCGCTGCGCGGCGTGATGACCATCGGCCAAGCCTTGACCGCAGCCAAAACAGCTGCGGGTTTTCCGGATCAGACGGAGACGATGTTTCTGTTGGGCGATCCGGCTCTCAAGCTGCCCATTCCGTCCCGACAGCTCCTCTGCAGGATTCAACCGGATACGCTGAGCGCCCTACGACGCATTTTGATCAACGGCATGATCATGGATAAAGACGCACCGGATACGACTTTTCATGGATTCTGCGAACTACGTCTTTATGATTCCGCGGCGATAAAAGGAAATCTATTGTATACCTACATGTCGCCGGGCCGGTTGATCTATCAGGGCACTGCAAAGATCGTCAAAGGTCTTTTACAAACCGATTTCTTTACTCAGGCGGATACGATACAGGGCGGCTGTTTTGCCAAGCTGGTCGCTTACGCCTGTCAAAGGGAGGAATTCGGCGCCAACCGTTTACGCCAGGCGATCGGAGCAGTGGATTCGCTTTGTATCGTAGATCATATTAGAACTTTAATCACGGAGAGGGATACGCTTGGGCCTGAGATGGAGATACTGGTTGCCGGCCGACGAATAGAAACTGGGCTCTCTGATATCAGCCTTACCGCGCCCGTTCTTATAAGCGGCCGTCTCGTTGATCGACACAGCGGCTTTAATAATCCGGTCCAGGCGGACAACGGCTTATCGCTTAGAATCGATGAACAGGTGATGGCAGATTTTCCCCAGGATGCAAACATCCATTTCGTCGACGCCGGATTGAAAGAGCTGGAATTTTTTTATGAATTGCGCCATCTCGAGCCTGGCCGTCATTCTTTCAAGTTGGCCGCCTCGGATCGCGCGTTGAACCGATCGGTCTGGGAGCTCGAGGCTGAAGTGGTCCCTGCCGACCTCACTATCGAGTCTGTGTTGAACTATCCTAACCCGTTCAGTGACCATACGGTTTTCACATTTACCCTGAGTCGTGAGGCATACGTTAAAATACGAATATATACCTTGGCAGGCCGCTGTATTTATATGCTCGCCGGACATGGGCAGCAGGGATTTAATCAGTTTCCGCCGGAAGGGTGGGATGGCCGGGATGAAGAGGGCGAACTGATCGCCAATGGGGTCTACTTATACAAGGTTATCGCCGACGCGGTGGATTCGCCCTATATTTCGGGCGGTAAGCAGGTTCATTCAGAACGAGTAGGGAAGTTCATCCTGGCCAGATAGCTGAACGCCTTGAAGCCTAACAACCATTATTTATGGATATTAGTTCCTATTTATTTGTGAGGAAAAAAAGTCAATAATGCTTGATAAATTGGAAAGGATGTGATATCTTGAGGAAAACGTTTTCTAGCAAAGAGTATGTGAAACGGGCTGTGTCATGGCGGTGACTTTAAAACAGATAGCGGATAAAGTCGGTGTTCATCCTTCCACCGTCTCTCGGGTACTGACCGGGCGCCATGAGAATTTCAGCGTCGGGGAGGCGCTCAGGGCGCGTATTCTCGATGCGGCGAAAGAGATGAACTATGTTCCCAATGAACTGGCGCGCGGATTACGCCTGCAAAAGTCACACACCATCGGCATCGTGGTGCCGGACATCCTGAATCCCCTGTATGCTGGCCTTGTTCGCAGCATTGAAAAGGAGAACATCAACGAACGCTATTCCTTCCTGATCTGTAATACCGATGAAGATCAAGAAAAAGAGATCAAGCACATCGAAATGCTCCGTAACAAACGTATGGATGGTCTGTTGATCGTACCGGTACAAAAAAAAATGGATCATATCAAGGCGCTGTGGGCGGAAAATTATCCCTTTGTTTTGATATTGCGGCGGTTTGAAAAATTGACGACCAACGCGGTGGTGATGGAAAACGCTCAAGACGCCTACAAAGCGGTGGAGCATCTCATCAAGCTGGGGCACCGGCGGATCGGCTTTGTCCGTGGCCGTCGGACGAGCTATGAGATCCAGGGTCGCGAACGCGGCTATCGTTCCGCTCTCGCAGCCTACCACATCGCCGTCGATCCCCGTTGCATCGTCGGCGATGGATGTTCGGCCGATGACGGCTACGCGGCGGCTAAAGAGCTGATCAAGCAATCCAACATGCCCTCTGCGCTGTTGGTGTCCGAGAACGTCATCATTGTCGGCGTTCTCGAAGCGCTGTTCGAAGCTGGTTTGTCGATTCCCTATGATGTCTCTGTGGTCAGCTTTGCGGATATGACCTTTTCTCCTTTTTTTTCGACACCGCTGACAACGATTTCCATGCCGATCGATCAAATCGGCAAGGAGAGCATGCAGATCCTGTTGAAGCAGATGGCGTCGCCCGAAATTCATTTGGGGCGAATTAAGACCTTGTCGGGCAATTTTATTATCCGTAAATCCACGCATAAAGCTTTCGGCAGCTGAATCGAGCAGCCACTGTTTCTTAATTTCTCATTGCTGATGCAGGGAGAACCAATGGCGACTATGATCGGTATCATTCCAGCGCGTTATCGCTCCACCCGTTTGGAGGGGAAAATGCTGCTGCCGATCGACGGCGTCCCTATGATCCAACGCGTTTATGAACAAGCAATCCAATCTCGTTTTTTGCAGCGGGTTCTGGTCGCAGCGGATGATCCGCGTATCCAGCGGTTCATGGAATCTATTGGCGGCGAGGTGGTCATGACCTCTGACAAACATGGATGCGGCACCGATCGTGTAGCGGAAGCCGCTCGACACATAGAGGCTGATGTTGTGATTAACATTCAGGGCGATCAGCCCTTCGTGGACCCATGTATGATCGATGAATTAGCCGAAACCATGCTGCAGAATCCAGACTGCCGCATGGCAACCGTTATCAAAAAAATCCGTAAAGAGGATCTGCGTTCGCCAAGCGTGGTGAAGGTGGTGTTCGATTGCCGACGGCAGGCCTTATTTTTTTCCCGCGCGCTCATCCCATATCCGCTGCATCGGGGGCACATCACTGTTTATGAGCATGTTGGACTGTACGCCTACCGCAAGGATTTTTTGCAAACCATCTCCCAATTGCCCATGAGTCCGCTGGAGATGACGGAATCGTTGGAGCAGTTGAGGGTGTTGGAGAACGGCTACAGTATCACCGTGGTTGAGACTCAGTGCCGTTATCCGGATTTCAGCGGTTTTGGAGTGGATACGCAACAAGAGCTGGAGGAGGCGGAGCGGCTCATCCGCGCCTATGAAGAAAATTCAAAAAAAGCTTGACAAGAATTATCTTTTTCACTATTATAATTAAGAAAACGATTTCTTAAAATAAAATTCGCTGTCAACTCAATATCCCACTGTTTGAGCGTATTGCGGCTTTCCTTCCTAAATTAAAGCGAATTTTATTAGTTACATTAAAACTGTCATACTTCACTTATCGCCAGGCTTTTCGTCGTTCCAGGCTTCACTGTTTCACCAGATGGAGTGCAAAGATCAGGATCCTCTAAGGATCTTTTAGGAGCGAACCCCCTCAGACCACACGTTTTCAATGAAAAACTCAATTTCAGCCATTGCGGGCAATTGCACTTTACGGAAGCAGGCTTTTGGCTTTTTGTGCGGTAAGTGTTTTACGCTTGTTTCAATTTTTTACTCGTCGTTCTGTCGGCGGAACCATCAGCACTAGATCAAAGAACGCGTATAAGAGCCGCTGGAATGAGCCAGTCACGCACCGTAGCTGAAAGCAGTTATCGGCACGTGCCGCAGCGTTTATTCCAGGAGAGTGAAAGGGATCATCGAATCCTCATGCGGATATGGGCAAGGGCAGAATACAGAACCATGGCGGGGACTCGATCATTCCTGCGGGCGCTTTGAACTCATCCGCAAAGGTTCAAGAACATGAGTCGTATGGAGAAAACCTGGTTGCTTGTGGTCGTTGCCGTGATCAGCTGCACCGCTTTCTGCGTATACGCAGCTGGTCCTGTTCCGCCACAAGATCGCACTGCCTGGTGGCAGGAAGCGCGGTTCGGTCTGTTTATTCATTGGGGACTGTATTCTATACTGGGTCGCGGCGAATGGGTATTGTACCAAGAGCACATTCCTTTCGCCGAATATGAGCGTTTAGCGGACCGATTCAATCCGAAGCAATACGATCCTAAAGAGTGGGTGGCCTTGGCCAAACAAGCGGGAATGAAATATATCGTACTGACGACGCGACATCATGACGGATTCTGCCTCTATGACAGCAAAGTCTCTCCATTTACTTCGGTAAAAACCGCTGCGGGAAGAGATTTAATCGCAGAATTTGCCTCCGCCTGCCATTCGGCCGGCATGCGCATGGGCTTTTATTATTCCCTGCAAGATTGGCGTTTCCCGAATGTCACGCCTCATGGCCGGTTGATCCCGGAGCAAACGCTTCAACCATTGGTCGATCAGGCTTTTGCCCAAATCCGGGAATTGCTCACCCAGTATGGAACTGTGGATATTCTGTGGTTCGACGGCATGTGGCCGTATGACGCCCAACGCTGGCGATCGCAAGAACTCATAGATTTGGCACGCAGCCTTCAGCCTGACATCCTGATCAATGACCGAGCCGGATTGCCGGCTGATTTTGCCACGCCGGAAAACACCGTGGCCGCCCGATCGCGGCCGTGGGAAGCTTGTTTTTGTTTAAATCGCTCGTGGGGGTTTGCGCCTTATGATCGCAATTACAAACCGGTTCATGAAGTGCTGCGTTTGCTGGCTTCTTGTGCTTCTCAGAACGGCAATCTCTTGTTGAACGTCAGCCCTGATGAACACGGCCGAATACCGGTCGAGCAGGCAGAGATTTTGCACCAAGTCGGCCGCTGGATGCAGCTCCATGGCCGGGCCATTTATGGCGCCCGTTCCTCGCCGGTCGTAGCGCCTAACTTGGGCATGGAATCGCGCGTAGGCGACAAGGTTTATCTGCTCATACAGCGATGGCCCGGCAGTACTGTTCCGTTCGCCTGGTGCGGCAGCAAGGTCAGGCAAGCCCGTCTGTTGGCAACCGGGCAGCTCGCGCGTATCGAACAAAAAGCCGATCGGGTATGGCTGCATGATCTGCCGGCCTATCCGCCGGACCCCTACTTGAATGTCATTGAATTATCTTTTACGGGCGAACCTCGCGCTGCCGATCCAGCCTATCAATAGGCCGGGGGTGGGCTGTTAGGCTTTTTCTCAAGTGCGCCTGACGGCAGCTGAACGAGCAGCAGCTCACTGACTAGCTATTCGCCCATGATTGGCGTGTACCGATTGATCGTTGAAAGGGCCGGTCCACTTTTCCGAGAAACATAGCGGACGACGTCCCCGGGAGGGCTGGATCTGCACCATGGGTATCACCTGAACCAATAGGAAGAGGCGACGATGAAAGGCATAATTTTCCACCTCTTTGTGATCGGGGCGCTTCTTTGTCTCCCTGATTCTACAGTTTTAGCCGGCCTCACTGGAAAGATTCACGGCAAGGTGACAGATAAGCAGAAGGGAGAACCGCTCGCCGGCGTCAATCTTATTTTAAAGGGATGGAGCGATGGCAAAACCCACGATTTGGAGCGGGCCATGGGCGCGGTCAGCGATGGCCAGGGGGAATATTTCGTCCTCAATATCCCACCGGGAAAATATTCGCTCACAGCCCGCATGGTTGGATATCAGCCGATGCAATATACCAATATAGCGGTCAGTATGGATCGGACCATCGAGCTCAACTTTCAGTTGAGCTCCACGGTTCTCGAGGGAGAACAGATCTCCGTGGTCGCTAAACGGGAGGTGGTCCAAGCGGATATCTCCAGCAGTCAGATCATCATCCGCGCTGAAGAGACCGAAAATTTGCCGAGAAACACGATTCAGGAAATTTTAGATTTGACGCCCGGGGTGACGGTCAGCGACTACAATAACAAGATTGATATCCGCGGCGGCGGTTCGGATCAGGTGATGGCTTATCTCGACGGTTTCGCCATGAAGGATAATGTGTTCAACACGCCGTTTCTGTCCTACAACCGTACCTCCATTGAAGAGATCACTATTCAGACCGGCGGATTTCAGGCCGAGTACGGAGAACTGCGATCTGGTTTGATCAATGTGGTGACCAAGGAGGGCGAACGGGATTACAGCCTTTCAGTGGATTGGAAATACAGCCCTCCAGGTTATCGTTATGACGGGCCGAAGAAATATATCGAGGATAAATATTATCTGATGTACGGAAGCGATTGGTCAATGGATCCAACGATTCTTGCGCAGAAATTTCCCAATCCGGAGGACAAGTTTGTCGGTTGGCCTCGATATTCGGAGGAGAAAATGGCCGACAGCGATCCGAACAACGACATGACGCCGAACCAGCAGAGGGAACTCTGGCGATGGCAGCATCGCGGTCGTGCCGAGGGAGAAAAGCCCGATAATATCGTCGATGCCACACTGAGCGGGCCGTTTCCGGGCGCCCATCTGCCCGGACTTGGGCCGTTGTTGGACAACCTCTCTTTCATGATTTCCTATCGTGGAGATTATGCCGCTTATGCCAATCCGGGATACCGCGACCATTTTGATGAAAGCAACGTGATGTACAAAGTGAAATACAGCATCACCGGCTCCAGCAAACTCACTTTGTTAGGCATGTCGTCCAAGCAGTTGGGTCTAGGTTATATCGATTATAACCGTGGAGCGGAACCCATCATCATGCGAAGTGGAGGGAACGGCGGTTATGTGGAGCAGAGCAGCCATTTAGCCAAAGCGAAAATCTCCAATATCGGGCTGCTCTATGAGCTTATTATATCACCGCGAACGTTTTTAGAACTTCGCGTCTCTCGGATGTCCAACGCCTATGAATTCGGCCACGGGCCCATGCGCGATACGACCAAGGTCAAGGAAATCGCCGCCGACTATTACACCCTGCAGGGCGACAGCCTCAAAGTGCCGGGAGTGTGGAATGCGACCACCGGCCGATACGAAGCCCGTGACACGACGCTTTATCGCGGCGATACGGTCTGGTGTCCAGCCTCTTATTGGGATGAAAGCCCGAACGGATGGGTCTATCCCGGCGTCAGCCCTGCTATGGACCAGGTTGGCAAGATAAACCTGGATGGCACGACGAACGATTTTGAGCATTCGCGCGGCTCGAACACGCTGATCCGCGGGGATATCACCAGTCAGATCTCTAACCATCACCTGATCAAAGCCGGATTTTATTACAGTGAAAGCATGATCGACCGGAATTATTACCAGATTCGGGATTATGCTGAAAAATACGGCATGGTTGAAGGAGAGGGGGAGGATATCGCCATCCGCTTTCGAGAAGTTCCGCGGTACGGCGCTCTTTATATTCAGGACCGCATCGAAGTCAAGGGTTTGACCGGCAATCTCGGATTTCGCGGTGAGCTGTTCGATGCCAACACCAGGGTTCTGGAACCGGACGATCCCTTTTCCAACTTTTTTTTCATTCCCAATTTTTGGGAAAACATTAATCGAATGGATTATAAAGACAGCAAGCCCTATTACCGATTGAGTCCCCGGTTCGGCGTCTCCTATCCGATGACCGTGAGCAGCAAACTCTATTTCAACTATGGCCACGCCTACACAGCTCCGGATAATGTCTTTCGCTATGGTTTCAGCACTCACCCGCGCATGTGGTCCAACATCAAATGGCGCGGCAATCCCGAATTACAGCCGCCGAAAACGGTCCAGTATTCTCTTGGATACGAGCACGCCTTGTTTGAAAAATATCTGATTCACTCCGAGATCTACTACAAAGACGTCACTGATCAATTGGGCATCGTATATTATCAGAATGTTTTTTCTGATAATCCAACCCAACGCTATTACACCTGGGATAACAAGATGTACGAAGATATCATCGGGGTGGAGTTTCGCGTGTATAAACGGCTGGGCAGGTTTTTTAACGGCTGGCTGCAGACCGAGTTCCGTGGACAGAAGGCCGGTGAGATCGGCTACGCAACCCGGTTCGTCGAAGGAGATCCGGAGAACGTCTCAGAGTACAGTCGTTATTCCTATCCCGACGACTATCTGTGGGAGTGGACGCCGAGCTTTATGCTCAATTTGGATTTCCGCACGCCGCCTGATTGGGGTCCTAAAGTGCTGGGCCTACCTCTTTTCGCGGATTGGAGCCTCAACACCATTTTGCGCTGGTCCGAGGGGAGCAAATGGACCTGGAACCCCACCAACAGTCCCTTCGTCTACAATAATTTGCAGAATCCAAACTATTTTTGCAGCGATTTTTATTTCAGCCGGGATATTCACTCTCCGCTTGGTATGGCGACAGTCTATTTCGACATCCGTAATCTTTTTTCGCGCAAGTTGTTGAACTATGGAGTCTTGGCCGGTAAAAGCGATGAACCGGGCCGCGAGCTTTACGAATACCTGAATTCATTGAGACCCGGTGACCGCGTGGGCCATTACAAGGCCTCGCACATCGTCCATCCGGCGGAAAAACCGGGTGATAATTACTTTTATCGCGTCGGCGGACCTGTCCGATACTATTTGGGCTTGCGTTTTAATTTTTCCCGTTAACAGGGAGTCGTGCTCATGAACAAACGAACAGCTGTTGTTATCTCAGCGTTGATCTTAGGCAGCGCGCTGCTTACCGCTCCAGCCTTTACGATGAAAAAGGTGGCGCAGAGCAAATTGCAATTTCTCAAATTGGAGATGGGCGCACGCGCCATCGCCTTAGCCGGCGCCTACAGCGCCGTCAGCGGGGATCCCAATTGCATTTTTTATAATCCTGCGGGCACTGCCTTTGTCGACGGCCTGGGACTGGCGTTCAATTATTCAAGCTGGCTGGCCGGCACCAGCTATCAATCCGCCGCGGCCTCTTATACCGCCGGCCGCTGGGGCACCTTTACCGCGAATTATCTAAGCGTACAATACGGCGAGTTTGAAAGAACCGTGGTCGATGCGCATGCCTGGGAAGGGTATCAAAGTCTCGGTACCTTTGATGTCGGTGAATATGCCTTCGGTCTGGGCTATTCCCACCAAATCACCGACCGGCTTTTTATCGGCGGACAGGCGAAATACGCGTATCAGAGGCTTGGTTCCAGTCAGATCTGGGAGTATGTCGGGTCAGATTTCGAGGCTACGAAAGAGGTGGATAATGAGACAGATGTGGTGGCCTATGATTTCGGCACCCTCTACAATTCAGGCTTTAAAAATCTGTGCATCGGCATCGCGGTGCAAAATTTTGCCAACAAACCGATTCCGCTGAATTTCCGTTTTGGCATGGCGGTCGATTTGAATCAGATTTTTTTCCCGGACCGTACAAAGGACCGTCTGACCTTCTCCTACGAAATCCAGCATCCGCGCGATTACACCGAGCGCGTCCAGTTCGGATTGGAGTATGCCTACCGTAACCTGATATTTCTGCGTGGCGGCTATAAAATCAATTTTGACGAACAGAGCTGGTCAGCCGGCATCGGCTGCATTTTGAGTTATTCGAAAACCGCGCTGCAGATAGATTATGCCATCGTGGACTTTAGCGCTTTCGGCTTCCTGCATCGGGCCAGCATCGGAGTGTCTTTATGAGTCAAATTAAACGACGACGTTGGGCAGGGCCATCGATCCATCTTCTCGTTCTGTTGCCGGTGATCTTGACCGGCGTGGGCTACGCACAGCACATTACCGGGAGGAAAACTCTGTGCATCGGTGAACTGTGGCATGAGGATGAGGACATCCCATCCGGCGGATTTCATCGTTCCTTCTGCTGGCCGGGCAATCACTATCGTGCCGTCGGCGCCGCCAAACCGATGGATTTGATGAACGGCTGCGCCCGGGAATGCGGACTTGGTTATGGCATGAAGAACTGGACTGATTGGAAAAATAAATTTTATCCTTACATGGTCGGCGGTGTCGGCGAAAGCCTGATGGTATATCCCAACGGCGCGCGTTATGGTTGCGTAGGACACGAATTTAAAATCATCTTGCGACAACCTCCGCCCACCCTGATGGTGGATGGGGAAATACAACCGGCTAGGCAGGAATATGATGAACTCGACCCTCACCTCATCAGCGATGCCGCCCTGGCGATCAAATGGTCCTTTGATGTGGGCCTGACGGTGGAGCAGGTCTATTATGCCTACGCATCTCCTCCTTTTGACAGTTATCTATTCATCGATTTCAACGTGATCAACAGCGGAAACGTGAATCAAAATTTAAGCACGGTTGAGCTAAAAAATCAATTCCTACATGGCCTTTGCTTTACCTACGCCTTTTTACCTATGGTGAGCCATGAAGGCGCCGAACAAACGCCCAGTTCGGTCATTGAGACCAGCACAGATGATTGGGTTGAATATTATGGCGAGTCCTATCTGGATTACCTTGGAAGTGGATCTCCTTTGCATCCTGCCGGCGATCGCACGGCCGATTCATTAAGAATTTTTTACGCTTGGGACGGGAATAACGGAAAATCCGGATGGGACGATACGGGCGATCCCGACATGAATACCGGTTTTTTTGAACAGTCGCCCGGAATGGGCAGACTGCTGTCTCATCAGTATCTGGGTTTAGGTCTTTTGCACGCTGATAAAAGTCCCAGCGACACGACCAACGATTTATCGCAGCCTTTTTCCACGGTTTGGCGAGTCGGCACGCAACCGTTCTTCTCCACTCAGGAGGCCTATGAATATTATTTCAACGGTCGGCACATGGACAGCCCGCAGGAGATGGGCTTCACCCGACCGGATGATCCAGTTTCGGTCGCTCGTCCCAATCCTTACATCAGTCTGGGTCCTTACGAGATGCCGTTCGGCAGCGATATCCACTTTACTCTCCTGGCGGCGGTTAACGGAATCAATTATGATTTGTGCAATTCCATAGGACTTTCGTGGTGGACGCGATGGAAAGGCGGTGAAGGCATCCTGGATGAGGAGAAAAATCGGTTGGTAGCCAGCGGTCGCGATTCGCTGTTTAAATATTTCGGCCAGGCGACGCGTCGCTATTTTAAGAACCGCGAAAACGGACGACATCCCTTTGATGCGCCGGAACCGCCGCCGCCTCCTGCCCTGACTGTTACCTCGGCGGAAAAATCCGTGATCCTGAAATGGAGCGACGTCTCTCAGATTCCGGACCACGATACCGCTGTGCTTGATTTTGCCGGCTATCGGGTGTATCGTTCTGTGGGACGCAATGATACAACATTTGTCAAGATTTGGGAATGCGGCGGGAACACCGGCATACCGGTAGCCACTGAATACGTCGATCGCACGGTGCAAAGAGGATTTGCCTATTTTTATTATGTGACCGCCTATGATGACGGCAGTCAAAACTGGGAAGCTCCGGGCCGATCACTCGAATCGGGCAAATACTGGAATATGATGCTCAAGAACAAGCCGGCTCACCCTTTTATGAGCAGTGAACAGGTCGCAAATTTGAATCAGGTCAAGGTCGTGCCCAATCCCTATCATGATCAGTCGGTGCGGTTTAACTGGCCGGGCGAGGAAAACAAACTATTATTCATCAATGTTCCGCTCAAATGCACGATCAAGGTGTATACGGCCAGCGGCGATCTGGTTAAAACCCTTTGGCATGACTCCAACCAGACCGAATGCGCATGGAATCAAGTCACGGACAGCAATCAACTGATCTATTCCGGCGTTTATTTTTACATCGTTGAAAGCGACATCGGTCGGCAGACCGGAAAATTTGTAGTGGTGAGATCCAGCAAACAGAGAGATCAATGAAAAGAAATCATCTGCTTATTTGCTTGATGCTCTGTTTTCTTTTTATTCATGCCGATTTATGTTTTCCCCAACAGATCACCGGTCGCAAGTATCTGCGCATCGGAGAAATTTGGCATGAAGATGAGGATATTCCCAGCGGCGGCTGGCAGGCCTCTTTCGCCTGGCCCGGCAATCATTGGCGCCGCATCAACCAATCGGAAAACCATTTGATGAACGGGACGATGCGTGAATGCGGCTTGGGGTATGGGTTGAAAAACTGGAAAGATTGGAAAAACAATACATTTCCGGTGATGGTGGGAGGCGTCGGGCAAAGCTTGATGGTTCATCCGCCGGGCGGCCGATTCGGCTGTGTGGGACATACCTTCAAGATCATACTGCGCCGGCCGCCGCCGACTTTGACCGTCGAGGGCGAGCTCCAGGCGCCGAAACAGGAATATGATGAACTGAACGCCAACCTGATCAGCGATGCGGCGCTGGTGATTCGATGGTCGTTCGATATCGGCGTCACTGTCGAACAGACCTATTACGCTTATGCCTCGTATCCGTTTGACAGCTACCTCTTTATTGATTTCAAAATCATCAACAGCGGCAATGTGAATCTGAATGAAAAAACAGTTGAATTAAAAAATCAGGTTCTGCACGACATATGTTTTAATTATGCCGTGTTGCCGCAAGTCGGGTTCGAGGGCGCCCGGCAAAGCCCCCCGACCGGCACAGAGGATTGTACCGACGATTGGGTGGAGTATTACGGCGAAAATTATCTCGACTATATCGGCTCAGGCACGCCGACGCATCCAGCAGGCAATCCTTCGGCCGACTCTTTAAGAGTGTTTATCGCCTGGGATGGAGATAATAACCAAACGGCCGGTTGGGATGACACCGGCGACCCTGACTGGAACAAAGGCTATATGGAACAAAGCCCGGGCATGGGCCGGCTGCTGTCGCCGCAATACTTCGGCATGGGCATCCTTCATTGCGACAAGAGCGTCGACGACACCACCAATGATCTATCGCAACCGTTTGCGACCGTGTGGCGGCCCGGCAATGTGCTGTTCGGCTCCCTCGAAGAGGCCTACAACTATTTCTTCACCGGAGTGCATATGGCCAGTCCGCTGGAGATGGGATACACGGAACCCAACGATCCTCTGCGGGTGGCGCGTCCGAACCCCTATGTCTGCATCGGGCCTTTTGAAATGCCTTTTGGCAGCGATATCCATTTTTCCATGTTAGTGGCTGTGCATGGGATCAATTATGATTTATGCAACTCAGTGGGCCTCTCTTGGTGGACGCGATACAAAGGGGGGCAAGGTTTGACCGATGTGGAAAAGAACGCAATCGTCGCTACCGGGCGGGATTCTCTCTTCAAATATTACAGTCAGGCCACACGCCGGTATTTCCGCAACCTTGAACAGGGGCGTGACCCCTTTGATGCACCGGAAGCCCCGCAGCCGCCCGATTTGACCGTTACCGCAGGAGAAAAATCGGTTATTTTAGAATGGAGCGATGTTTCACAAATTCCCGATCACGACACCGGCGTGATCGATTTTTCCGGATACCGGGTCTATCGGTCGGTGAGCCGCAATGACACCACTTTTGAAAAAATCTGGGAGTGCGGCGGCGCGAGCGGAATCCCGGTGGCCAACCGCTACGTCGATTACGGCGTCCAACGGGGGGTTGCTTACTTTTATTATGTCACCGCCTTTGATGACGGCCAACAAAACTGGGAACAGCCCGGACGATCGTTGGAATCGGGCAAATACTGGAATATGATGCTGAAAAATCGTCCCGTGCATCCCTTTATGAGTCAGCAACAGGTTGGAAATCTCGATGACATCAAAGTCGTGCCGAATCCCTATAACGATAAATCGGTTCGTTTTAATTGGCCCGGGGAAGAGAACAAATTGCTCTTTATCAATCTTCCTCTTAAATGCACGATTAAAATTTTCACCGCCAGCGGAGATCTGGTAAAGACGATCCAGCACGACAATCAAACGACCGAGCAGGATTGGAATCAGGTTACTGACAGCAACCAGCTCATCTATTCAGGAGTTTATTTCTTTCTGGTTGAAAGCGACCTGGGTGCGAAAACGGGAAAATTCGTCGTCGTACGTTCCAGCAGAATAGAGGAACCATGAGAACAACGTACACCCTGTTACTTTGCGTGCTGTTGCTGATGATGGAGGCACTATCTGTTCAAGGCCAATCCATCACCGGCCGCCGCTACCTCTGGATCGGCGAGCTCTGGACCGAAGAGGAGGATATTCCCAGTGGCGGATGGGAGGATTGCTTCGCCTGGCCCGGCAACCACTGGCGAATAGGTCTCGGTCATGAAAATCGGTTGATGAACGGCACCGTCCGCCAGGGCGGCATGAGCTATGGACTGCTCAATTGGAAAGATTGGAAGAATGCTTTTTTCCCTTATATGGTTGGCGGCGTGAATCAGAGCAATCTGGTGCATCCCAACGGCGCTCGCTGGGGTTGCGTCGGTCACGAGTTCAAGCTGATTTTAAGACGTCCGCCGCCGACTTTAGTGGTGAATGGAGAACCTCAGCCGCCGCGGCAGGCCTATGACGCTCTCGACGCCCATCTGATCAGCGATGCGGTGCTGTACATCCGCTGGTCTATGGATGTCGGGCTAACGGGCGAGATGCGTTATTATGCTTACGCAGCCTATCCGTTCGACAGTTATATGTTCATTGATTTTGTAGTGAAAAACACCGGGAACGTCAATCTAAATGAAAAAACGGCTGAATTGAATGGACAGGTTCTTCAGGGCGCCGCGTTCAACTATATGGTGCAGCCCCATGTCAGCTATGAAGGCGCGCGTCAGAATCAAGCAGTCTGGGAGCATATCAATGATGATTGGGTGGAGTATTACGGGGAGAATTACTTGGATTATCTAGGCGGCGGCACGCCGGTGCACCCAAGCGGAAATCCGCTGGCCGATTCCCTACGCCTGTTTATCGTATGGGATGGCGATAACAATAAAATCTCCGGAGACGATACCGGGGATCCTGATTTGAACAGCGGTTTCGAGGAGCAAAGCCCGGGCATGGGCAGATTGTTGTCGCCGCAATATTTCGGCATGGGGCTGCTGCACGCAGATAAGAGCGCCCTGGATACCACCAATGATCTGCGACAGCCCTTTTCCACAGTTTGGCGTCCCGGCGACGTCCGCTTTTCATCCTGCGAGGAGGCATACAAATATTTTTTTACCGAAAGACACATGGCCAGCCCGCAGGAGATGGGCTTTACAGAACCGAACGATCCACTCAATGTCGCGCGTCCCAATCCGTACATCGGAGTCGGACCCTATGAGATGCCGTTTCAGAGCGATGTTCATTTTACTATGCTTTTCTGCGTGAACGGCATCAACTATGATTTATGCAACGCGCTGGGCTTATCCTGGTGGACTCGCTGGAAAGGCGGGGAGGGGATTACCGATCAGGAAAAAAATCAGTGGTTGGCCACTGGCCGTGATTCATTATTCAAGTACTTTAGTCAGGCAACCCGGCGTTATTTCAGAAATGTCGAAAATCATCGCAGTCCCTTTGACAGCCCCGAGCCGCCACCGCCTCCCGACTTGACCGTGACGGCGGGTGAAAAGTCGGTCATTCTAGAATGGAGCGACGTTTCCAAAATACCGGATCATGATACCGGTGTGCTTGATTTTGCCGGCTACCGGGTTTATCGCGCCAAAAGCCGCAATGATACCACGTTTCAGAGAATTTGGCAATGCGGCGGCCAAACCGGCATCCCCGTGGTCACCCGTTATGTCGACACCGATGTTCAACGTGGCTTTGCCTATTTCTATTATGTGACCGCTTACGACGACGGCAGTCAAAACTGGGAACAGCCCGGTCGCTCTCTCGAGTCTGGTAAATACTGGAACATGATGTTGAAAAACAAACCGGTGCACCCGTTCATGAGCCAGCAACAGGTTTCCACGTTGGAGCAGATCAAAGTGGTTCCCAATCCTTTTAACGACAAATCGGTCAAGTTCAATTGGCCGGGTGAAGAAAACAAGCTATTGTTCATCAATTTGCCTCTGCAGTGCACCATCAAGATCTATACCGCAACCGGGGATTTGGTTAAGACCATCGTTCATGATGACGGCACCACCGAACAGTCCTGGAATCAGGTTACCGACAGCAACCAGCTGATCTACTCGGGTGTTTATTTCTTCCTGGTCGAGAGCGCCTTGGGAACCAAAACGGGAAAATTTGTCGTTATTCAGTCGAGCCGTTTGAATAATTAAAAGGGATAAGAGAACTCTCGTTGCATCGAGCAGTTTTCTGCCATGCCCTGAAGGAGTGAAAGGAGCAGGCTATTCTTGGAAAAGGAGGTGATGCTGCCGGCTGATTTTACCCTGTGCATCCGCTCACGTTAACGAACCGTCAGGAGGTGATGTGAACTGGTGTCCGTTTGCCGGAACGATTGTTACGTTCCAAGGAAAAAGCGACATGATTAAATTCATCCTGTGCGATCTGATCGCTTAAACGAAAAAGGAGCCATCTATGAAAACAAAGACCGTATTATGTTTGTTTGCCGTACTTTTGCTCGTTTCTTTTACTTTTGCCGGCGTCACCGAAATGAAGATCTGGACCGATGAGATCATGGATCCAGATCCGGATCAAATGAACCCTGTGACGAGCAAGGTAACGCGTTACGGCACTAAATCCAGTCCGGCGAGTTACTATGTGGTTCGCTGGTGCACCAACCGCGAACCAGCCGGTGATTATATGAATATCACCGGCACGGATCCAACGCCCGCCGCCGGTCCGTACTGCATGGATGTCGGCATGGGCCCAGTGCCGGGACCGAATTTGTGGATGGACATGCGCCGCGACGATGCCGCTCCGGGATGGACGGAACCACTGGATGCCTCAGCGACTGAACGCGTTACGTTTTGGATCAAGGCTGAACCGAACACCTGTCCTCTTTGGTTTTATGCGTTGGATTGGCCGTCTCCGGCTGGCTTTAAAAATGTTTCTGCCGCCATACGGATCGAAGGGGAGACAGTGATCACTCGGGATGAATTCGGGGAATGGTCTGGCCGCTTAAAGCCCTTTAACGGAAACTGGCAATTTGTGTCCATTCCCTGGGCTTTTCTGCAGCTTACGGATTCGGAAGTAGTCAATGCGGTGGTGCCCTATAGCTTTATCCATGAAGGGTCTGCTGGCGGCGATGGAGACGGTGCGGCGTACGCATTCACTCCGGCGACGTTGTGGAGCCTGACCTGGGCTACGGCGACTACGGATGATGGTCCAACAGGCGTGTGGAACGCCGTTTATGCCACATCCCCCGACTGCAAGTGGAATCTTCCGCTGGGCAGCCCAGGGGTGCCGGATCAGCGATGGAGCATCGACGAAGTCGTCTTCTGCCTGAATCAGGGCACTGGCATCACGGATGTGGACGGCAAATCTTCGATCATGCCTCTGGAGTACGGCCTGAGCAACAACTATCCCAATCCGTTCAATCCTACCACGCAAATCGAATATTCCATTCCCATTTCCAACCGGGTGTCGATCGAGGTGTATAATGCGCTGGGGCAAAAAATCAAGACGCTGGTAAACCGCACGATGTCGCCGGGCACGTACCAAGCGATCTGGAACGGCACCGATGATTTCGGCAACGCCGTTCCGTCCGGCGTGTACTATTGCCGAATGGTTTCGAGCCATTTTAATTCGGTGAAAAAAATGCTGCTGCTCAAATAAGGATCAGAGAGGGGCAGAGTTCTTCTGCCCCTCTTGATCGGCGAAGGAGACGCACGATCGGGTATTTTTTATGATGAAAGCGCATCATGGCTGCCAAAGTCGTCATTGTACAAACGCATTTCAGACGGGCTGTTCCTTTTTTAACGATATTTCTGTTTGCTTTCACTTTGCGTTTGATCTATTTGCAGGGCTATCGACATTATCCCTTGTTCGCTTTTCCCCAGGTGGATGCCGAGACCTATCTCTCCCAGGCCAAACAGATGGCGGACGGCCATTTTTTTCAAACCAACCGGTTTAGTTTTTATCAACCGCCGCTTTATCCCGTCCTGCTCGCCGCGTGTATGTATTTTATCACCACTCAGCTTTATTGGATTCATCTTTTTCAAATGATCCTGGGATCCATTAACTGTTTATTGCTCTACCAGGTGGGTAAATACTGCTTTTCTCCTTCCGCCGCTGTACTCGCTGCCTTGGCCTCCGGTTGCTATTGGCCGCTGATCTATTTCGACGGAGAGTTGTTGCCGTCCACCGTGGCCATCTTTTTTATCTTGCTATTTATGCTATTTTGGTTGAAATTTATCAAATTATCCAACCGGTCGGCGCTTTTCTTGTCCGGAGTCAGTTTGGGATTTGCCGCGATCGCTATCCCCAACATACTTTTGTTCGGCTGGACCGTATGCCCCATCGCTATCCTTTCTTCGGCGGTGCGCGGAAAGTCCCCTATCCACTGGATTGACGCTCTGAAAAGGCTGCTGATCTTTGCCGCCGCTTCCATCTTGCCTTTGGCGCCGATCTCTCTGTATCATTGGCATCTTGAAAGGGTTTTCGTGCCGATCTCGCACAACGGCGGTCTGAATTTTTACATCGGCAACAGCCCGAAAGCGGAAAACGCGGTAGGCATTCGCCCCGGTGAAGAATGGGATCATTTTATCCAAACTCCGCAGAGAGAGAACCCGCAGAGCGTTCTTTCCAGCGCCGCTTTTTCAATGTATTGGTACAAGAAAAGTTGGCAATATATCCATCGTCAACCGGTTGAATTTGTCAAAAATTTTATACGCAAACTATTTCGTCTCTTGGACGCTTATGAAACCAAGCGAAATATGGATATCTATTTTTTTCGACAGAAATTTTCCACTCTTATGAAATGGCCGCTTTTGGGCTTCGGGGTCGTACTGCCTCTATCGCTTCTGGGCTTGGTCTGGCCGCGTCCTGCAAACCCATACCGCATCTTTCTGACGTGGTACCTTTGCATCTATGGATTCTCTGTCATTATTTTTTTTGTTACCGCCCGCTATCGCCTTCCCCTGACGCCGGTGCTCCTGCTGTTCGCCGCTCACGCCTTTCTGCACCTGCTGCAACGATTGCGCACAAAGAGACTGCCATGGAAACAGATAGCGTTCCTGACCGCAACAAGTCTGTGGATTCATCTGGATCCAGCCGGCGTTCGCCCCAGCCAGGCGGAGCAGAAGGCCTCTCAGGCTGAGAGCTGGTACTATCTGGCAAGATCGATAGGGGATGCCGCCAACCATCAAGACGACCCGGCGGATCGAGTGACGGGCTGGAAGAACGCCATCCAGACCATGCAGGTCTCCGCGCAATGCGATTCCTCCTTTGCTTACCCGCTTACTTTCATCGGCATCTATTCAGTGCAAATTGCCAAACAATTGCTGAAAGATTTCGTTTCGCAGGAGACGCCCGTTGTCGAAAAAAAGCGACTCCTGGGGCAGGTCGCTGCGCATCTGGCCTGCGCCGAAGGGCATTATCGTCAGGCCCATGCGCTCGCACCTCTCCAGGTCTCTCCAGTTTACAATCTTTCTCTGGCGCTTTTTTATCAGAATATTGTCGATTTTAATAATCCTTTCCTTTCACCTGACCTTGTGCGAGCGGCTATTGTCCGACGATGTGATGAAATCGCCCTTCTTCTGGATCAGCTGCTTCAGCAAAAGTATCTCAACGACCTTGCCAAATATACTGAACTTCAATTCAAGGCAGCGATGCAGAGAGAACAAGTTTTGCAGAATGCTATTTTTTAAAAGGTTCGAACCCATGATCAACCGTGCATGCACTTTCTTGTCAGCGATGCTGCTGGCCGTTCACCTGACAGTCGCCGGTCGGACGGCCGACGCCGGGATCGTTCCCTGGACGATCAATTTACCTCCCTCTTTAGCTCAGGATAAAGCTGTTCAGGCAGCGCTGGCTGATCTGAATGCGATTGCACGATCCTGTGGAGTCCAATTCTCCATTCCACAGACGCTGGATGCTCTGCCCGGACAGGTTGTCGTGATCAGCCGCATAGGAGTGAAAAAGCCATCTGATCTGCTTCGGCCGCATAGAGCCAATTGGATGCCTGTACGCCATCCTGAAGGCTTTAAACTAATGACCGTAGGTCAAGCGCCCGACAAAGCTCTGCTCATTTCCGGCGGGTCTCCTCTCGGCGTCGCATACGGACTCTATTGGCTCTATGACCGGATGCGCGTAAGCAAGACCCTTCCAGATCTATCGGTCGACAAGCAGCCTTCGCTTGCCATTCGCATGACCCGCAGTATGGTCGCCAGCAAAGATGATCTGCACCGGGCTCTGCGCTTCGGGCTGAACACGGTTTTTGGCGAAAACCCACTCAATCTGATCCCCTGGGACTCTGAACCGGAATCCAGCGAGAACGCTGGAAAACGGGAAACCGCCAAAGCATTGATCGAATATGCGCACGCCTTGCACATGAAATATCTGGCCTTTGGCACTGATTTCACCTTTCATCCCTCGCTGTTGCAGGAATTCAACGCGGCTCTATCCCCGGATGATCCGGCGTTCTGGGAAGCGGTGCAGGCGAAATACCGCCGGCTCTTTTACTCTATGCCGGAACTGGATGGCTTGGCCAACTTTCTTGGCGAAGAGCAGATGTATTGGGGGAACTATCAGACCTTTGATCCCATCCACCACGGCATCGATTGTGACTGGAGTCTGGAAAAACGGTATCGTACGTTTCTCATCAAAGTGCGGGAAGTCGTTGCCGAGGAATTCGGCAAACTTTATTTTCATATCACCTGGGACAATTCGCCTGGCGAAGTGCATGCCCAACCGCAGGTATATCGCCGAATATTGGATGAAACCGTGCCGGTCGAAAATTTATATCTCATCCCCAGTTCGACTCAGAATGACCGCTGGTGGTTTCAGGCCTTTAATCCGACCTTTAATCAGACTCCACATCGAATGCTGGTCATCTTTGAGACCATGGATTATCATCATGGCGAAAATATGTTTCCGACTTTTCCCGGGCCCTATTACCAGGCCTGGCTGCAGCTGGTTCTCGGCTCTACCCCAAGCAATCTGCAGGGCGCCAATGCCGATATGCCGGCTCAGGATGTTTGGAACGAAACCCGCAATCTGACCGCCTACACCCTCTACCGTCTGATGTGGAATCCCCATGAAGATGTACAAACCATTGCTGAAGATTTCGCCGCCATTCATTTCGGTCCTGCCGCCGCTGCCGGAATGGCAGACCTTTTCATGCTATCACCCATTGCCTACAAATACGGCCTTTACATTGAACCGGTCACCTACGGACAGTTCACCTCTTTGCCGCATATTCGGGTCGGCTCGTTTGTCGTTCAGGGATTTCCTGCCATCGATAAGGGCAAGGAGCACATCGAATTTTTGCGCAAGCTCTATGTACGCTGCAAGCCCTGGATCCCAGAGACCCTGTCTTACCTGGACCATGGGCTGGAAACCGCTGAAACCATGCGCCGCAAATTCGAGCTGATTGCACCGGCCCTTGCGGATGAAGCACGATCGAACCAGGTTGCGCAGGCGCTGGACATGACGCGCCTGCTGATTCAGACCAACAACCGCTATGTAAAAAGCTTTTTCGCTTATTTTCACTATCTGGAGAACCCTGATGAGTCCAGCCGGCAGCAGCTGGCCGAACAGGTTCAGGCCCTGCAAATCGCCTGCGAGCAATTCCAGCACGTCCCCGGGTTCGGCTATGATCTGGCCGGAGTCCGTCAGCTGGTGGTCAATGCGCATGCGCTGTTGCAGGATAAGGCTGCGGCTGAAAAGGAACTGTTGGAAGCGCCTACTATGGCTGAGATTGAAACCGCGGTGGCCCGAGAGCAGGAGAAATATGCGCGAATTTTACATGACCATGCACTGGAGGCGGTGCGGGTGTTGCATTGGGAGGGCCGAGTGGATGGCGTGGATGTCTTAAAGATGAACGACAGGAATCTGGAGATTGAGCATGTCAAATGGGACGCCATCTATTTCAAAGATCAGACAATTTTCGCCGCGCTTCCGCAGAGGCCGGTGACGGTGATTCCTAAAAATCTTGATTCCCGCCCCATGCATCCATTTGTGCTGGAACAGCCGTCCGCAGCAAACGGCTACACCGCCAAGATACTCCTCAACGATCTGCCCGGCGGCGCCGGCTGGTGTAAATTCGACCTTTATTATATCGATAAAAATCCGCTTGAATTGAATATGCTTCCACCATGGGCTGAACGATGATTCTCACACGATTCTCTATTTTTCCCTCAGTCGGATTCGCGCTGTTTGTCGCTTTGATCATCAGCGTGTTCCTTTTACCCTGCACCGCCTGGAATCAAACCGGGCTTTCCGGACAATTCATCTTTCAACCGGATCGCCTTTTGCACGGTCACACACATGCCTCCTCTCTGGTCGAATGCCCGAACGGAGACCTGCTGGCCTGCTGGTACGAAGGCGCTACGGATCGAAGCGAGGATGTGCACATTCAGGCCGCACGGATGAAAAAAGGAGGGGAATGGGGTTCTCCCTTTCTGCTGGCTGACACGCCCACCTTATCAGACAATAATCCCTGCATGATCATCGACCGGCAAAATCGTCTCTGGCTGTTTTATTACACACTGCTGGGCGGTTCCGAACAGCCATGGGAAACCGCTTTTTTACGGTTTAAACAATCCCGTGATTATGAAAATCAGGACCGGCCTGTCCTCTGGAATTATGAGGCCGATCTGCCGGTACAGGTTGGGGACCTGGACACGATTGTATCTAGACTATGCGACGACTCGGCGTGGGTCGCGCCCGGCGCTGACGACCTACGCCAAAAGGCAAAGTTGCATCTGCGCAACCAATTGTCCCGACGCCTGGGATGGACCACTCGGGCGCGGCCGCTTATTCAGAGTTCCGGTGAACTGGTGTTGCCCATGGCATCGGAGATCTTTGGCATCGCGACCATGGCCATCACCCCTGATCAAGGACGGACATGGTTTTTTTCCCAGCCGCCGTTGGGTTATGGCGTTGAACAGCCCACTCTTTTTGAGAGATCGGACGGCGTCCTGGTAGCTTATTTCCGAGATGCGACTTCGCTGCATCGGATCCGTTCAAGCATCTCTCGGGATCGCGGCAGGACTTGGTCCCCGATTATCGCCAGCGAATTGCCCAATCCAGGCTCAGGCCTGGAGGTGCTGCGGTTGAGAAACGGTCATGTCGTTTTGATCTATAATGATGTGGAAAGCGATCCGCGCAGCCGGCTGGCGGTTTCACTGTCTTTGGACGAAGGGAAGACCTGGCCCTACACCCGCCACCTCGAGGACAGCCCGGAGGGTAGATTCGACTATCCCTCTTTGTTGCAGGCTCAGGATGGCCGGTTGCACGCTGTCTACAGCTATAATGTGCAGACTATCAAACATGTCTCTTTTTCAGAGGCTTGGATCATGGGAAAAAACTGACAGGCAGCGCTACGATGTTTTTTATTGCAAAAGGATCGAAATCAGTTCATGCTCTTGGAGCCGTACTCCTGCTGGCAAATGGCCTGTTTGCTGCGCCGTTTGATGAAGGACTTGTGCACGGCTTCTTACAGCCACCCCGTGACTGTCGTCCGTACACCTACTGGTTCTGGCCTGCCAGCGCTGTTACTGAGGAAGAACTCACCTGGGAATTGCAGCAAATGTATGAGCAGGGCATGGGTGGAGTTCTGATCAACAGCGCCTTCGGGCCGATCTATGAAAAAGGATCGATCCCGTTTTTATCCGAGGATCATCTTAAAATGATCCGTCATGCGGTGCTGGCGGCCAAAAAGCTGGGAATGAAGGTCATTCTCAATTTCAGCGGCGGTTGGGTGTTCGGCGGCTTTTGGCTGCCGCCTGCGCAGCGCAGTCAAAGCTTGGTGCCGGCATCCATGGAAGTGAAGGGACCTGTCCATGTTTTCACCGAATTGCCCAAATTCGTCAAAGCGGCCGATCACCGTGGCGAGATCTCGGTTGCGGATATTCCCGATGGCGAGAAACTGGTAGCCGTCATCGCTGGAGAAATTAAAGATGGAAAGATGATTTCCTCATCTCTTGTGGATTTAACCGCTCAGGTTGCCAACGATTCGCTGGATTGGACTGTACCGGAAGGCCTTTGGCGGCTGACCGTCTTTTGGCTCAAATACACCGGCCAGAAGACAGTGCCGCCGGACTATGGCCAGGTGCATTGGTGCGTCGATCATTTCAGTCGATCTGCAATGAAAACCTATTGCGAATATATCGGCGGCCGATACTATCAGGCGGTCGGTGATGAATTCGGCAAAACCATAACCGCTTTACATTGTGACAGCTTCGAGATGGCCAGTCTGCCCAACGGCTTTTACTGGAGCGACAGCCTGCTGACGCAATTTCATGCGTGCAAGGGGTATGATCTGACCCGATATCTACCGGCGCTGTGGTGGCCGATCGACGACCTCTCCGAAAAAATCCGATATGATGTGAATGATTTTCTTCATCAGGCCGGTCTGAAGATTTTTTTTCATAGCTTCTTGCAATGGTGTCATAGTCATGGCATCCAAGCCAGCATGGAGCCCTATGGATTCACCACCGACATCCTCGAGGGCGCCGGCATGGTCGATCTGCCGTTCATGGAGGTCACACCCGGTGAAAAAGACGCGGTTCCCTGGTTCGACACCCGCATCGGTCCGAAACGCTATGTCGCCTCCGGCGCGGATCTGTATGGAAGAAATGTGATCGGCGTGGAAGCCTACACCTATTTGCATTGGGAGCTTTATCGCGCCACCCTGGAGGAACTGAAAATCGCCAGCGATGGTTTTCTCTGCGCCGGCGCCAATCATTTTTTCAATCACTTGTATGCCTACAGCCCCGAACGGCAAGCCGTTCCTTCAAGAACCCTCCCCTGGGCGGCGGTCATCAATCACACCAATCTCTGGTGGAAGGATTATCATCACCTGGCGGATTATATCGGACGATGCTGTTTTCTCTTACGCCAGGGCCGGCCGCTGAAAGACATTGCGATCTATTCTCCTTTGGCCAACCAATGGACCCTTGATGTTCAGAACGCCCGAAAATGGACCAGGGAGTACGACTGGGGCGCCCTGGGCGAACTGATCTTTGCCAATGGCTATCAATTCGATCTGATCAACGACGAGGTTCTGCAGCACCATGCTGCCTGGAACAACGGCCGTCTTACCGTCAACGCTATGGAGTACAAGATTTTGCTCTTGCCGGACATCAGCGCCATGCCTGTGGAAACGCTGGAAATCATTCGACGATATGTCGCTGATGGCGGTGTGGCGATTGCTTTGGAACAGCTGCCGAACCGTTCGGTCGGATTGTTTGATTATACGGCTAAAGACCGACAGGTGCAGTCCCTGATTCGCGAGATGTTCGCCGAACCGCTGGGACGAGACGGAACAGGAGAGAAACTGTTCGGCAAAGGACGCACGCATTTCATCAAGCGGGTCCTCCATCGGCAGGATGCCCTTGACCGGCGCAGCAGCCCCCTCGACCCTTTCGTCAACACATTGCGCGCCTACCTGCCCCCGGATGTGTCCATCGACTTGACCGCTGCCGGACTGCGGCAGAACAACGGGCTGAGCTTTTTTCATCGCCGTCTCGGCGAGGACGACCTCTATTTTATCGCTAATATTCAAGACCAGCCATTCCAGCTGCCGCTCACCTTTCGGGTTCAGGAAAAAATTCCCTGGCACTGGAATCCCTATAATGGATCCATCGTCCGGCTATGGCATTATCGACCAAGTTCTCAGGGCATTGAAATCCCCATCGAGTTGGCCCCTTTTGAATCCATGTTCGTACTTTTTCAATCGGGCCAAGATTGCCGCCGAATTTTAGCCGGTGATTTTCACCGTATCGTAGATATGAAACAGAACACGATCGACGTTGCCTCCAGGATGAACGGTCGTCATCATCTGCTGGTGCAGAGTGGAGAACGATCCGCCTCTCTCGCTTACACTGTGAACGGCGTTCCGCCGCCGTTTGAACTGGCCGGTCCGTGGAGAATGACCCTGCCAGACATCGGGGTTGACACCGTATTAACGCACCTCGTATCCTGGACCGTTCATCCTGCTACCCGCCATTATAGCGGCGCCGGCTGTTATGAAATCCATTTTACCCTTCCTGCGGACTATGCGGATACACCACTCAGGCTTTGGTTGGATTTAGGCAAAGTGGGCAGCATTGCTCATGTACAACTGAACGGCAAGCCGATCGGTACGCACTGGATGGGCCACACCCATTTGCCCCTCACCTCCGCTTTCCAACCTGGAGATAACATCTTGGTGGTGGAGGTCATTAACACCCTGATCAATCGCGCGGCCGCTCTCTCAGAAACGATTCCCATTCCTGAAAATCTGATTCCCCATTATGGCAGGGGAACGACGGCTTTTACAAAAAGTTTTCGCGGCCCCGTCGGCTTTGCCGCTCTACCCGCTTCCGGCTTGATCGGACCGGTCCGCATCATTGCTGAAAAGATTGCAACAGTTCCAGTGAGGTGAAATGAAAAAAAAGCACATGCTGTTCACGTCTTTGCTTGCGGTCGTTTTGCTGAACCGATGCGCTGATCAACCGGCTAGCGATCACCCTGCTCTGACCTTCTGCTGCCAGGAAAAGAATGATCTGTATCTGATTTTGTCGCAAGCAAATGCCATCGCCTGTACACGATGGGAAACCGCGGAACAGGCCGTCTCTGCCGCGCCGCCAGGGTCCGGGGTCCTCATTCTGGCAGAAGGCTATCCAGATCGACCCACGGAGATCGACCCTACATCTCTGGCTGTTGCGCGGGAAAAAGGTCTGCGCGTGTACCTTGAATTTCCTGCTTCTATCCCCGGCCTGCCGGTGGATTCCGTCAAGATCACCCGCTATGAACGGGCAGTAGTCTCATCGGAATTTTTTCTGCCGGAACTCAAGCCGTTAACTATTCTAGCCATTCATGATTGCCACTTTACTCCATTTCATGCGCCTAGGACTCACCTGGCGCTGTCGCGTATTGCTGGATTCGATAAGGCGATCTATGGACTCGGCAGGGAGGCCTGGCCGCTGTTGGCGTTTTATCCGGATAGTGCTGTTTTAATCTCCGCCACCAAATTGAGCCAATTTGTCAGTGCAAGATATGCACCTGAAGCCGCCTGGGCCGTCATCTGGCAAAAAATACTCAGTTGGGCGTGCCCAGGCGCCGAAGCCATCGAGCTGCAATGGACACCCACTGTTCGTCCTTCTTTCAGCAGGGAGGAGGCATTGCCGCAGGCGGTCGAGGCAAACGCACTGCAGAGGGGCGCCGCCTGGTTTATGGAATCACGTCTATTGATGCATCAACCCGATGAAAGTCGAGTGCCGGCGCTGGTTCAGCGATCAGACGATCGCTCCATCATCGAGGAGCCGATCGGAGATGGACGCTATGGCATCTTGGAGGGCTATGCTTCAAGCATTCGCTATGACGGCCGGCAACCCCGTCAGATCATTCGACGCACCGATTGCATCAGCGAATGCGCCATGGGGCTGGCTTTCGGAGGTCAGGTGACAGCGAAGAGCGTCTACGCGTCTATCGCCGGCCGTCTGCTGAATTTTTTATTTTTCGATTGTATGGCGCAGCAGCAAGAGCGAGCGGATCCCAGCCATCCGGCGTTTGGCTTGATCGTTTGGGGAATCAGTTCTCCAGCCTGGCAGATCGCTTATTATGGAGATGACAATGCTCGAGTGATTTTAAGCACCATGGCTTCTGCCGCCTTGCTGCAGAACACCGCCTGGGATATCCCTTTGCTCAAAGCCTTGTTTGCCAATCTGCGCACCAGCGGCCAGTATGGATTTCGCACCAATCGCATCAATATGCCCGACCTTTCGACAAAGGGGTGGCAATATTACTACCATCGATCGCCGGTCAATTATGCCCCGCACTATGAGTCTTATCTGTGGGCCTGTTATCTGTGGGCCTACCGGCAAACAGGATATCCGCTTTTCCTGCAAAGGGCTAAAACCGCTATTCGGATGACCATGCAGGCCTATCCTGATCGATGGCGCTGGACCAACGGCATTGCCCAGGAAAGGGCCCGAATGCTGCTTCCATTGGCGTGGTTGGTCCGCACTGAGGACACCGAAGAGCATCGCCGCTGGTTGCGTCAAGTCGCGAACGACTTGCTCGCTCTACAGGACCCCTGCGGCGCGCTGCGGGAAGAACTGGGAAAACCCGATATGGGACAATATGGCCCACCCGTTTCTAATGAAGCATACGGTGAAAAGGAGGCGACGCTTATCCAGGCCAACGGGGATCCGATTTGCGATTTATTGTACACCATCAATTTTGCGTTTCTCGGCCTGCATGAAGCGGCTTCGGCCACTCAGGACTCCATCTATATTTCCGCAGAGGAAAAGCTGGCTAAATTTCTTTGCCGCATTCAGGTGCGTTCAGAAAAATTTTCCGAACTGGACGGCGCTTGGTTCCGAGCATTTGACTACCATCAATGGACCTATTGGGGCAGCAACGCGGATGCGGGCTGGGGCGCCTGGTCCATCGAATCGGGATGGACCCAGGGCTGGATTGTGGCTGCGCTGGGTATGCGCCAGATGAGAACGTCTTTGTGGGATCTTACCCGCAACAGCCGGATCAAAGAACATTTCAGCGAACTCTATCCGTTATTCTTTCCGCCGAAGCGATGAGTGCCATTTTCTTGTGGTGCTCGACCGTCTCAAGGAGGACTTATGGGCAAGTGGACTGTAGGTTGGCTGTGCTTTTTCAGTATGGCGATAAGCCTATCGGCAACATCAGATCAGCAAAAACTTTCGAGGATGGAGTGGAAACCGCCGGCCGGCATCGTCTATGCGGCTAAAACGCTGAACTATGATTTTAAGGGGTATACAAACCGATGGGATGAGTTCTCCTGGAAGTGGTTTTGCAGCAGAGGCGTGTTTCAGACCGCACAACCGGATATTAAGAGTCTGTTGCTGAGAATGGAAAATGATATCGCCAATCAATTGCTTTTGGAAGAGCTCTGGATTCAGCCGGGTTTGCTTTCCCTTTTGGCAAAGAGGCAACCGGTCGTGCTGCGGTCGCCCTCCAGGGCCGGTTTGGAGCAGGCTCTGCTTCAGGGGGATGTATTTGCGGTGATCAGCCAGCGCGATCAGGTCGCCAAGGAGTTGCTCGAAAAACTGCCGGAAGAACTCTATTTTCGCCGCAACAAGGCCTTTGTGCTTCAGCTGGAAAATCGTCTGCTTTATATTTCCGCCGGTTATACACCGGCAGAGACTGAACGGCTATACGGCTATCTGCAGGCTGCCGTGGATTTAATCCATCGCTACACCATGTATAAAGGTTGGATGGGCGTTCATACGAACGAGTACCTGATCACGCCGGCTGTGCGCACCAATCCCTATGAGTTGATCAACAAGGCGCTGCAGGTGGGCTGTACCTGGATGGCGGTCAGCGGGTATAATGATTTCATGCTGCCGAGCGATGTGAACCAGGCTTTGGCCGATATTCATTTCCCGTTCGTTTTCATGTCGGGTCAGTATGGAAGCGGTGGGGTGATGTATGGCATGGAGCACTATCCGGAGGTCCAGGATAACACGGCGGCTTCCTGCCTGGAGTGGTGTAAAAAGAATCAAGGCTTTTATTTCAGCCACCTTCCCGGTGAGGAGAGGTTTGCAGCCGAATACCACGGTTATGTGGTCAGAAGTGCGGATGATCAGCCGGCCATCGAAAAGCTGGCCAAACCTTTTATCACTAATGCGGAGACCATCGAAAGATCCACGCCGCCGTCCTTGCTGCTGTTTTTGGAAAAAAATGAACCGTTGAATTCCGCTTCCATCATGCGCGCCATCCTGTCGCGGCGGAATGCAGCGGTCTTTGAGAACGGCGCTCTACTGGCGTCAAAAGAGTTGCTTAATCCACTGCGAATGCTTATTTTAGAACAAGAGCATCTCTGCAGGACTTTTATTGACTTTATCTCCCTGGATGCCAAGATAAAAGAAAATCGGCTGTTGATCACTCTGCGTAACTCCAGCGAAAGGGCTGTAGAGGGCACGCTCAGCCTGCATCTTCCGCCAGGCGTTACCAATGCCGATCATGCGGCTGAAACCACCATTGCCCTGAATCCTCTGGAATCGCGACTTTTGACGTTTACCCTGAACAGTTCTGCCGCTGCCTGCGGCAAGGACAATCCGGTTGCAGTACGATGCTGCGGCGATTTCGGCGTTGTCGCCGCATTGACGCACTGGGATCTTCCCCATCGGGCTGAGCTGCATCCGTTGATTTTGGATTCGCCCGGACCTGTGGACTATCCGATTACGCTTTGGAACAGCACATCCGTGAATCCGTTTACCGCTGATCTGACCGTGACAGAGGTAAAAACCGGCAGAAGGGTTCACACCGAGACTCTGGTTGAGAATTTGGCCCCATGGCAGAAAAAAATTGTCAGACGAAAGATGGTGCTTCCGCAGGGCGATTATCTGGCGGTTGTGGCCGCTTCAGGCGACACGGTCCGCGGGCAAATCGCGGTGCGGCGTTTTAAGGGCAAAGCCACAGCGCACGAAGAGGACCTGAATCAGGATGGCGTGCCGGAGATCGTGCTGCAGAATCAAAATGTAAAAGCCACGATTCTGCTGACCGGAGGACGGATCATCGAATATATCATCAAGAGCCGCAACGAAAATCTGCTGTTTAAATTGTGGCCGCAGACTCCGCCCTGGCATGGCGAACCGAGAGGAGCGCTTGCTTTTTATCCCTATGGCGGACTGGAGGAATTTATCGGTTATCCCTATATCGCAGGTCAGATTGTCTATGAGTATAAAATCGTTCAGGCGAGCGGAAATTTCGTCCGAGTGGAACTCTGGGCCAACATTCACGGCAGCAAAATCGCTAAAACAATCACGCTGCCGGCGGAAGGCCAGGTGCTCGAGGTGCGCTATCGCCTCGATGACATGGATCCCAGCCTTCACGTCATCGGCATCAATCCGTTGATCGAAATCGGGCCCTCTACCGGTCCGGAAGATGTTTACACCTTTCCGGAAAAGACACTGGTCAGCCGAAGCCCGGTGCTCGATCGTTATTACGGCGCCGCCTGTTTTCTCGAGGAGGGGTGGGCGGCCGGCTACGATACCCAGATGGATGTGAGTCTGCTCATCGGCTACCCGGTCAACGATGCGATCTATCTGCATATGTGGAACAATCATCCGAACAACACCCCCACGCCGTATTACTATACCGAGCTGCAGCCCTGGCTGGCGATCAAGCCGCTTACGACCACGTATTTTTCCTATTATCTGCTGGGTTACGACGGTTCCTGGCCGGCGGCGCTGGAGGCGTTCAAGAAACTGGGATTGTGGACGAAAAAGAGAACCCGCTGATGACAGAGCGGCTGATGAAGCCTGGGCGTTTGGCAGAAAGAACTGCGGCGAAGCGAATTTATTTTACTCTTTACGTTCATTGAACCATCGGGTTTTTACAGTATTTTTTCATATCGTAATGCATGGTGCGCTGTTTTTATCCTGGAGGGCTTTATGAAAAGAACATGGTATGCGATGGTCGTCCTTCTGGTCCTCATGGCGATGCCTCAAGCAGGATGGGCGAAAAAAATCCGTGTGCTGTATGTCGGCGATGCCGGGGTCATGCTGGGTCCGAACATCATCGCTTCACCGTTTTATTATGAACAAAAAGGCTACAGCGTGCAGATCTGGTGCCAGCCGGTGCTCGATGCTCTCAATGCCGAGCCGGATATTACCGTAGAGCACATGGCGAATTGGGACGCGCTGGCCAAGTTCCCCGAGACGCCGGAGGCCATCGCCGCCCGCTGTGATGTGGTGGTGCTCTCGGATTGCGAGCAGGAAGTTTTAGTGCTCTATCCGTGGGAGCGTTTCATGGACTCGCCGATGGGTCCGAACCGTTTGGAATCCATCCGCGAGTTCGTTCGCAACGGCGGCGGTTTGATCATGATCGGCGGATGGGAGTCCTTTACCGGCCGCAGAGGAGTGGGTAATTGGGGGGATACGCCGGTTGAAGAGGCCTTGCCGGTCGAATGTCTGGATGTCAATGATGATCGCCGCGAAGCTCCCCAAGGCGTGCACATTCAGACGTTGGTGTCCGACCATCCGGTGACCGCTGGTCTGGATTGGGAGACCTGTCCGGTTTTCACCGGCTATAACCGAATTCTGGCCAAACCCGGAGCGACTGTGCTGGCCAAGGTGAAGGAATATAACGATCCCTTTATCGTTGTGCAGCAATTCGGCAAAGGCAGGAGCATGGCATTCGCTTCGGATATCTCCCCGCATTGGGGCGCCGGTTTTCAGCGCTGGAAGAATTATGGGAAATCTTTTGTCCAGGCCATCCGTTGGCTTGGCGGTTCTGAACAAATCGAAGGAAAAAAAGATGAGTGATCGATGTAAAGTGGTGGGAGTGATACCCGCCCGGTACGGATCCACCCGGTTGCCGGGCAAGATACTGGCGCCGATCGCCGGCAAGCCGATGATTCAATGGGTGTATGAGCGGGCCAAAGGTTCGCAACTGCTGCAAGAATTGTTTGTCGCCGCCGATGATGAGCGCATCATCGCTTGTGTGGAGGGCTTTGGCGGTAAAGCAGTGATGACCGGCACGCACCATCAATCGGGGACGGATCGCATTGCCGAGGCGGTGGGCATGCTGACGGCGGACATTGTCGTCAATATTCAGGGAGATCAGCCCATGTTGGATCCGCGCATGATCGATGAAGCGGTGCAACCTATGCTCGACCATACAGAAATCCGCATGGCCACTCTGATGACTCCAATCCAGCCGGAGGATTATCATGATCCCAGCGTAGTGAAAGTGGTGGTGGACGAAAACGGTTATGCGCTCTATTTTTCTCGTTCGTTGATTCCCTATCCACGTAACACCGAGAACCTGCGGGTTTTTGAACATGTGGGACTTTACGTTTATCGCAAAGATTTTCTGCTGATGATCTCACAGCTGCCCCAGGGCTACCTGGAAAAGATCGAGCTTTTGGAGCAACTGCGGGTGCTGGAGAAAGGTTACAAGATTTTCGTCACGGAAACCCATTGTGCCTCCGCCTCTGGCGTAAGCGTGGATACAGCGGAGGATCTTGCCAAAGTTGAAAAGTTGATAAGGACCCAAAAATAATAACAAGGCAGAGTTATGCGAATAGACACCGATTTCATCAACGCCCTTTACCAAAGCCTGGATGCGTCGGCGCGCCAGGAGGTGGACCAGGCGGTTTCCGCTGTGGTGGCCGCCAAGGAGAAAGGCGGAAAAGTCGTTGTGGTGACCGGCAGCGGCCCGAATCTCCATGAAGGGGTCACCACTCTGATCGCTGAATTGATCCACAAGGACATCATTGACGGCGTCACCACCAGCTCAGCGGTAGTGGCGCACGAGATGGCGGGTGTGTTGGATCAAGTCAAGCGCGTGGACGGCAAATTCCTCGGATTTCCCATCGAGTTGCTGCCCCGCGGCGATTGTTTCGAGATTTCCCTCCTTTCCGACGCCCTCTTGAGCCGGCTCCAGGAGGAGATGGTGATCGATACCGTTCTGATGCAGAAAGGCCTTCAGTTGGACGGCAATGTGATCATCAAGGCTGCTGGAAACATGGGCTATCCATTGGGTCTGCGCACTGAAAATCTGGCCAAAGAGATCATGATGGCCGCCCGCAGCAAAGGTTTGCCGTTTGAAACAGTGGCCGGCGCCGGCGCCGATCCGCACACCATGTTGGGCGCCGCCTGGGTCAAGGGCAAGCCCCTGTTGGTCACCGTCCCGCAACTGGTCGGCGGCGGCATGGTCGGCATTGCGATCGCCGATTCGATTTCCATCGCGGAACGATGCAGTAAAATCGCGGCCATGATGCAAGGGGCCGATGTGATCATCGAATCCGCGGTGGTGCTCACCCAAGAGATTCATGATGGACCTTTCGAGACCTATACCGGCCACGGCATCTGGTCGGATTGGGAGGGCTATTCGACGTACCGTCTGGCGGAAAAAGCGTTGATTCGAATCGACCTCGATCCCGTTCTCAAATCGGCGTGGGAGTTTGAGCATCATTCCGGAGAGGTACAAAAAGCCATTGATCAGGGTATCCCTAAAACCAAATTGATGCGCATCCCTTTTCGCATGGAGATGTCCGGCTTTTGCCGGCTGGAAAAGAGCGTCCCGGTTATCGCGGATATCGGCGTTGTCTGGCCGATACTGGCCCTGCGCGTCGCCCAGGCGCTAGCCGTGCCGCTGGACCTGATCTCGTACCCGCAAAACACGGAACCGGGAAAAGAATTCCGAAAATGGATCGTGGAACAGATTCAACCGGTGGATAGAAAAAAAATCTTTCGAGCCTGATCGATGCTGTGAACGGAGATTCTTACCATGACTCGTTCCTTTACTTTGCATGTCATCAGCAATACCCACTGGGATCGTGAGTGGCGCTATTCCTTTCAGCAGACCCGCATGATGCTCGTTGACATGATGGACAAAACGCTGAGCCTGCTGGAGAACGATGTCGGCTTCAAATTTTTTCATCTGGACTCTCAGACCTCGCTTCTCGAGGATTATCTGCAGATCCGTCCGGAAGGGGAGAAGCGGATTCAAAAACTAGTACAGGCGGGCCGATTGTTCATCGGACCGTGGTACTGCCTGCCGGACCAGTTCATGGTCAGCGGGGAATCCCTGGTGCGCAATCTGCTCTTGGGCCATCGCATCGCCGGCCGCTTTGGTCCGGTCCTGAAGGTGGGCTACTCGCCGTTCTCCTGGGGACAGATCTCGCAACTGCCGCAGCTGTACGCCGGATTCGGCATCGATACAGCGCTCTTCTATCGTGGTGTGAGCAAAACCGATACGGGCAAAGCGGAGTTTATTTGGGAAGGGGCGGATGACACGCGCGTCCTTGCTTCCCGTTTTTCAAAGTTGCCCCGCTGCAATTTTTGGTATGAAATCTACCGACCGGTGATCTTCAATCGGCAGGGCGGCGTCGATGATCGTGAGTTTCATTGGGAATCACCGGGCTGTCCGGTCCGATTTTGTGATCCCATCCATTATCGCCGAGATTATAAACTGGCGGATCCCCCTGATGAGTATCATTGGGATCGGCTGCAGGGTGCCTTGCAGCAGCTCAAGCAAGCGGGCGAGGATGATTTTTCAACTTCGCATCTTTTTTGGGCTCAGGGCCATGACAACAGCGCTCCCAGTCATCGAGAATCTCAGCTGATCGAGGACGCCCAAGCCCTTTTGCCTCACGACGTCATCCGACACAGCAGTCTGCCGGACTATGTCGCCTGTTTGAAAAAGGAGGTGAAAGATCTCAAGGTCCTGAAAGGGGAAATGCGGTCCGTGAAAAAAGACCGGATGTCTTCCTCGCTGGCCGGCGGCGTTCTTTCTGCGCGCACTTTTATCAAACAGGCTAATTTCGACGCCGAATCCCTGCTGCTTTATTATGCAGAGCCGTTCGCCGCGTTCCATTGGCTGCATGGCCGGGAATATCCCGAGGGTTTTCTTTCTCTCGCCTGGCGTTATCTCTTGGACAACCACGGACATGACAGCATCGGCGGCTGCAGCGTGGATGCGGTGCATGACGATATGCTTTTCCGTTTCAATCAAGCCAGGGAGATCGCTCGTGGTTTGGTGGAAAAGAACGGTCTGGCCCTTGCCGCGCAAATCGACCTTGCCGACACGGCCTCTGGCGAAATCCCGCTGATCCTCATCAATCCAGGCAATAGCTGCCGCAGTGAAATTCTCACCGCTTATGTGGATGTGCCGCAGGAGTGGAGCGGGGCCTATGCCATCGATCCGGTGCCGCTCACCCTGTTGATGGAGAACGAAACGGGCGAAGAGATTCCTGTGCAACAGCTGTCGATGACTCCAGAATTGCCGGTGCTGCAACAGCCCATCGATTCACCGCTTTTTCTTCGCATGAATCGTCATTTAATCTGCTTTCCGAGCGGCGAGGTTCCAGGATACGGATACCGTTGTCTCAAACTGCGCGCTACGGCCGCTGCCCATCGATGCCTGGGTTCGTTGTCGCCCCATCCCCTGGTCATGGAGAATGCGTTTTTGCGAGTCGCCATTCAACCCAACGGAACGTGGAATCTGTACGATAAGCTGCGTTCGCGGGAATATCGGGATCTAGGTTATGTCTGGGACCGCGGTGAAGTAGGCGATCCCTGGACCTACCAGGCGCCGGCGCCGGATCAGATCTTTACCAGCCTGGGAAACTCGGCCCGCATCTGCCTGGAGGCCGATGGTCCTTTTCTCTGCCGCTACGGAATCTATTTGGACATGGATCTGCCCGAATCAGCGGCGGAGAACGGCCGAGGCCGCAGCAGCCGGACTGGCCGGCTGTCGATCAAGCACTCGCTCACCTTGACGGCTTTGGCGGAACGGCTGGATCTGATTACAGAGATCGACAATCGGTGCGAAGATCATTGGCTGCGCTTGATGTTTCCAACCGACCTTGGAGTTTCATCCGTTGCGGTTGATGGACAGTTTGATGTGATCACCCGGCGAATCCACCGGAACAGCGACGCCGCCACCTGGCCGGAAGCGCCGCAGCACCCTCAGCCGATGAACAGCTTTGTCGACTATAGCGATGGACAGTGCGGGCTGGCTTTCATCAACCAAGGGCTTAAAGAATACGAAGCCCTCGATGATGCTCGGCGGACTTTTGCCATGACTTTGATTCGCTGTTTTCCCCTGAAAATCGGCGGTGTCGGGCTCCAGGATTATTCCAAAGAGCAAAAGGGCTCACAGTGTTTGGGCAGGAGCGTCTTCCACTATGCCTTGTATCCCCATGCGGGAGACTGGGAACAGGGAAGGGTGTTTGCTCAGACAGAGGCTCATAACCGTCCCCTGAATATTCTCCAGGCAGCGAAAAACAGAGGTTCGTGGCCGAAACGGCATTCTTTTCTGCAACTGGAGCCAGAAGTTCTGCAAATCACTGCGGTGAAAAAAGCGGAGCAGGGCGATACTTTGATCGTTCGTTTTTATAATCCAACCGACAGGACGGTGGCAGGCATGCTGAATATCGCTCAGCCGGTGCACAGCGCCCGCTATCTCACGCTGGAGGAAAAGCCGGTTTCAACGGATCTGGAGGTCGTCGAAGGCGACCAGGCATCAAAGATACCGGTTCAGGCCGGCGCGAAAAAGATCGTCACCCTAGAACTGGTCTGGCGTCCCTGAACCGGAGCAGGGTGCGCTCAGTCTGATGGGTTCCTTGACAAGGAAAAATGGACAAGGAAAAATAATTTCATGATGACCCTGACATCCGTCCAGATGCAGCTGGCTGATCTGGAAAAAAAAATTCGAACCATCCAAAAACATATCATTCGCACCATTCGTCCGCTGGACGCTATTCGTTTTCACGACGGCGACATTCGCGGCGCAGAACGCCCGGATTTCGATGACCTGGATTGGCCTCTTTTCTCCATCGGCCAGACCTGGGGCGGCCAAGATCGGTTCTGTTGGTTTCGCATGCCGGTCGCCGGCGAGGAAGTTAATCAGGATGAAAAACCGGCTGTTCTTATCCAACCGGGCAAACGATTTGCCTTTAAAAGCAGCGAAGGGGGTGATCTGCGCGAGTATGAGCTGTTGGCGTATCTGGATGGCCGACCGCTGCAGAGCATCGATGTGCGACGCAATCTCATTCCCCTTCATGATAAGATCAAGCCTGGCAAGCGCCATCTGCTGGCCCTGGAAGCATTCAGCGGCCTGGAAGCGCACGTTCATGTTTTTGAACAGGCGGACCTGGTGGCCGTTCATGCGCAAACAGAAGCATTGTATTACACAGCCAGGAACCTTCTTGATTGTCTCCTTGCCATCGGCGAATCCCATGTCGCTTTTCCCAGGCTGATCGGCGTTCTCGAACGTGCGCTGCTGCAGGTGGATTTTCTCCAGACCGGCGAGGCGGCATTTTTTACTTCCATTGTTGAAGCCCATGAAATGTTGCAAAAGGAACTCGGATCAGGCCCGGCCCCGGTCGCCGGTTCGCCGGCTGTTCTCTGCCTGGGCCATTCGCATTTGGATCTGGCGTGGAAATGGCGGGTGCGTCATTCTGTAAAAAAAGCCGCACGCACCTGCGCCAATGCCCTGCGATTGATGGAGCTGTATCCTGAATTTCGTTACTCGCAGAGCCAGGCGCAACTGTATCAGTGGATGCAAATTTTCCACCCCGTTCTCTTTGCCCAGATCAGGGAGAGAATTGCCTCAGGCCGGTGGGAGGCGACCGGCGGCATGTGGGTTGAATCGGATTGCAACATTCCCAATGGAGAATCGCTGGTCCGCCAGTTCCTTTTTGGCAAACGTTATTTCCGCCGCGAATTGGCCAGCGATCCGCAGACAGCCTGGCTTCCGGACTGCTTCGGTTTCTGTTATTCTTTGCCCCAGATTATGAAAGAGTGCGGAATCCGTCGGTTCGTGACCACCAAACTGAGCTGGAATCAATTCACCGCCTTTCCCTATGACACCTTTTTCTGGCAGGGAGTGGACGGAACGCGCATCCTCTGCCATTTTATCACCACACCGGACCGGCGCGGGTGGAACGATTACAGCGTGGACTTGAATCCCGCTAATGTCAAGGGTTGCTGGGATTCCTACCGCCAGCAACAGGCCAATAACGAAGTGCTGCTGTCCTTCGGCTGGGGCGACGGAGGCGGCGGTCCAACTGCGGAGATGCTTGAGAACGGCCGCCGTCTCAACGCCTTCCGCGCATTGCCGCATTGCCGGCAAGGTTCTGTGGAGGATTATTTCCGCGATCTGGAGCAGCGGGTGTCCGATCTACCTGTTTGGAACGATGAGCTGTATTTGCAGCTGCATCGAGGGACGTATACATCGCAGGCGAAAATCAAAAAACAGAATCGCGAATGCGAAGCCCTGCTGCATCATTTGGAACTGCTGTCGTCCATCGCTTATCTTCGCAGCGGCTGGTATCCACAAAAGGAGATCAATGCAGCCTGGGAGAGCGTGCTGCTCAATCAGTTTCATGATATCTTGCCGGGATCTTCCATCGCGGAGGTGTATCAAGATTGCGACCAGGCGTACGAGCAGGTGCGGCAGACCGGCGCAGAAATCATTCAGCAGGCTCTGCGGCGGATCGGGCCGGCGGCGGCTGATTCCACGGATACGGCGATGGTCTACAACCCCCTGTCCTGGGTGCGCTCGGATCTGTTGAAAATTCCCATCGACCAGGGAGCGGTTCGCGTTCCATGCGAACAGGATATTCCGCTGCCTTTTCAGATCTCCCATGATCACACGCAGGTTCTCGTCTCCATGCGAAAACTGCCGGCGATGGGTTTGCGCCGATATGCTTTGGCCGAGGCAATGGGACGGAACGCTGTCTCGAGCAAGAGCAGCCTGCGAATAGCGTCCGATCACCTGGAAAACCGCTTCTTTCGCTTGCGCCTGGATGAGACCGGCGCCATCGTCTCCCTCTGGGACAAGCGCTGTGACCGTGAGGTCATTGCGGAAGGAGCGCGCGCAAATCGATTTCAGATTTTCGAAGACCGGCCCATGGCCAACGAGGCCTGGGATATCGATGTCTTTTACCAGAATAAAACCATTGAACTGGACGATCTGGTGAGCAGTACGCCGGTGGAAAACGGTCCGTTGCGCGGCGGGTTAATGCAGCGGCGCAAGTTTTTATCGTCACAGATCCTGCAATATCTTTATCTCTATGATGAGATACCGCGAATCGATTTCATTACTGAAATCGACTGGCGTCAGCATCAAACTCTGCTCAAAACCGCTTTTCCGCTCAATATCCACTCCAGCCGCGCTGCTTTCGAGATCCCTTTCGGTGTGATCGAGCGGCCGACCCACTGGAACACCGATTGGGACAAGGCCCGTTTCGAAGTGGCGGCGCAAAAGTGGGCGGATCTGTCAGAAGGGGATTACGGCGTCAGCCTGCTGAACGACTGCAAATACGGCTATGACGTCAAAGACAACGTCATGAGACTGACCTTGATCAAATCCGGCATCGATCCGGATCCTGCGGCTGATATCGGGCTTCACCGTTTCTCTTATGCGTTGTATCCCCACACCGGCGATTGGCGCATCGGCAGGACCGTACGCATGGCGTACGAATTCAACTATCCTTTAATGCTGTTCCCTGTGAGAGGACATGTGCAGACCGCCCCTGAACAGGATTGCTCTTTTGTGACAACTTTTTCAGAAAATCTGCTGGTCGAGACGGTTAAAAAAGCGGAGGATCGGCCTGGACTGATCATTCGAGTTTATGAGACCTGCAATCAACGCGGAAACGCGTCCCTGATCTTCGGCGAAAAGTTGAAAAAAGCGGTCGCCTGCAACTGCCTGGAAGAGGCGCAGGGCCAGGTCGATTTTCACGATAAGACACTAGAGTTTTACATCAAACCTTTTCAACTCAGGACGTTTTACGTCGAATTTTAAGCCGTGCTTGCACCTACGTCTGTTCGCGATTCATGGGGTGGGGAAAATGTCCTCTTGACTTGGAAGGCTGTAGGAATGGAAGTAAAACCGGTCGTATGCCATCTGTTCCTAGCTGTGTGGATTGTTTTTTGCCTGGTTGATTTTCTCCCAGCGAAAACAGAGCAGCAGAGCTGCCTGTTATGTCCACAGCCTCCCAGGACGGATCTCAAGGCACAGTGGATTTGGCTTCCGGATGATGCGGGCATTGAATGGCGCAACAGCTATGCCTATTTTCGAAAAAAGTTCACTGCGTCGGGAAAGGCGACGCTCCACATAGCCGCCGATACCTGGTATAACCTGTATCTGGACGGCAAGCTGATCGAACGGGGAACCGCCGCAGCTGATGTGAACTATAAAATCTTTGACACCCACGCGTTGATCCTTGACCCCGGGCCGCACGTACTTGCTGTTCTGGTGCATCATCTAGGCCAGGTCTGCGCCACTGCCATGAAATCGCGTCCGGGATTGTTCGTTGAACTGCAGCTGCAGGACGGCAGCCTGCTGCGCAGTGATTCTACCTGGAAGACCTTGCCGGCAAAGGCTTATCGCCAATATCTCCCCTGTATGATGTCTCATTTTGGTTTCTATGAGGTGTGTGACGAAGCGCAAGTTCCGCAAGGGTGGAGCGAGCCTGAATTTGACGACAGAACCTGGTTTTCTGCGCAGGTGATCGGACCAGCGGGCTGCGCGCCCTGGCTGCGCATGATCCCGCGCGATATCCCCCTGCTGTCCACCGTTCGCATTCCGGTCCAATCCATCCTCTGTCGGGGCCGCTATCAGCCCGGCCCTATCCCTGAATCCGTAGAGAATCTCTCCGTGGCCGTTGAAATGGCTTATCGTTTGAGGCAGAAACAGACCGCGGCGTTTCTTGAATGGCCTCTTACCCTGGCGCAGGGAGAACAAAGCGAGTTTGTTGTTCTCGATTTCGGCCGTGAGGTCACCGGACATGTCCGTCTTCGCTTTAAACCTGCACCCGTTGGGCAAAAGATCGACATCGGTTATGACGAAACGCTCGATGCAAACGGCCTGCCGAATCCACGGCGCACCTATGTTCATTTCGCCGATCGTTTCCTTCTTGCCAACGGACAAGAAGAGGCGTCGGTTTACGGCGCTAGAGGCTTTCGCTATCTGTTGGTCGATATCGCTTCCGGCAAGGGCGGGCTGATCCTGACCGGCGCTGAGATCGATGAACGCACCTACCCCATCACCCGACAGGGCCGGTTCATGTGTTCGGATTCGGTTTTGAACCGGCTTTATACCGCCGGTCTCACTACCACCCGCTTGTGCATGCTGGATACCTATGTGGACTGTCCCTCGCGAGAACGGGTGATGTGGATGGATTTATACCCCGAGGCCCATTGCGGCAGCTACGGCTTTGGCGAAGTTCAGTTGTGGCGACGATGCCTGTACCTTTTCGCGCAAAACACCTGCCGTGACGGCCTCGTGGCCGGCTGCATTCGCAGCCTGGCCCCCTGCGATTACGATCCACTGCTGATTAGCTACATGATGTACTGGGTGATCTCTTTGGCGGATTACATTCAGCACAGCGGAGATCTGCAAACCGCAGAAGCGCTTTTTCCCACGGCGATGCATCAGTTTGAGATCATCTCGCACTTTCTCACACCCGAAGGATTGATCAATGAAAAGTTTCCCAGCTGGGGTACTTTTCTTGATTGGTCGGCAATGGATTTCGGCGGCGTGTCTGCCGGCAACAACGCCATCTACCTTCTTATGCATCGCAAGACCGCTGCGTTGGCGCGTCTTTTGAACAAAACAGAGATCGCGCAATCGCTGGAGAGCCAAGGCGATCGATTGACGAAATGTTTTCATCAAACTTTCTGGAACCAGCAGGAAGGATTGTATATCGATGCCGTCACGGACGGCAGACCAAGCCCGGTGCGCAGTCAATGGGTGAACGCTATGGCGGTGTTGGCCGGCGTTGTTAAAGACGATCGCGCCCGGTCACTGCTGAGAAAAATCATTGATCCACAGCGCCTGTTGCCGCGGACCAGGGGAGACTTTCGCCTCAGTCCGAATTTTAAAGTGCAGACCGGCGGGATCGTTCAAATAGGTACGCCCGGCTCTGGGTTTCTATTGACCCAGGCGCTGTTTGCCGCTGGGCTCGATCAAGAGGCCATCCGCTATTATAAGGAACATTGGATGCCGATCATTCGCAACAGCACCTTTATGGAGCATTTCGTAGAGGATGCCAACACCAGCTATTGCCATGGCTGGGGCGCCGGTCCCGTGGTCTCCTTTGCGCAGTACATTCTCGGCGTCTCACCGCAAACACCCGGGTGGAAGCAAATAACCATCCGCCCGCATGCAGGCGATTTGACCTGGGCGGCTGGAACCATTCCAACGCCAAGCGGCGAGATCAAGGTGTCGTGGAAAAAGGAGAAAGGAAAGATCAAACTCTCCTATGAGACGCCTGATGCGATCCAAGTGGTCCTTCCATAGCGCAGTGAGACAGTCATGAAAGGGAAAAGAGTGACCCGGCATTATAGCGCTGTTCTGGTAACGATGGCCGCCCTGCTCGGTTTCAGCGTTCCAACTAAAGGGATTCGGCTTCAGGATTTGCGCGCTCAATTCAAAAATCCGCCTATGGACTGCCGGCCCCATACCTTTTGGTTCTGGCCTTACACCGCTGTGACGCGCGACGAGATCACCTGGGAGTTGCAGCAGATGCACGACCACGGTCTGGGCGGAGTGTTGATCTGGACCGCCTTTCGCATGTATGAAAAAGGCTGCCTTCCTTATCTCTCCGATGAATACCTGGATTTGCTCAAGCATGCCGTAGTCACTGCCCATGAGTTGGGCATGAAAGTCTCGATCACTCCGGGCCCTGGTTTCACTATGGGCGGCTATTGGGTGCCGGAAGCAGAGCGCAGTAAAAGCCTCGTTGCCTCGCACAAGGATCTTGTCGGCCCTCAATATTATTCAGGCCCCCTGCCCGCATGGAAAAAAGCCGGCGATCACCGCGGTGAAATCAGAGTGGAGGACATCCCGGATGAGGAAATCGTGGTGGCGGTGCAGGCGAGACGGCTCGTTGAGGGAAAATTGGATCCTGCCTCCTGGATCGATCTCCGCGCACAGGTGCGCGATTCCATTCTCACCTGGCAAGTGCCCGCCGGCGTCTGGCGGCTTATGGCGTTCAGACTCAAGCCGACGGGTTACCGCGTCACTGCCCGGGAAAACGATCCGGATTATGATTTCTGGGCCATTGACTATTTCAACAAACAGGCTGTCGAACGTTATTGCCGATTCTTATTGACCGGCCGGTTCGCTCAAACCTTTGGCAATTATTTTGGCAAAACGTTGGAATCGATTTTTATCGACAGCTTTGAACTGCCGAATCTGCCGCAGGGGATCTATTGGAGCGACAGCCTGCTGTCGGAGTTCAAGAACTGCAAAGGCTATGACCTGACTCCCTATCTACCGGCGATCTGGTACGATATGGGAGAACTGACGCCTAAAATTCGTTACGATGTAAACGAATTTCTCCACCATCAGGGGTTAGAGTCGTTTTTTGAACCATTTCTCCAGTGGTGCAGCGATCATGGCGTTCAGGGCGCCATCGAGCCGTATGGGTTCACCACAGACGTTCTTCAGGGATCCGGGATCAGCCATCTGCCGATCATGGAGATCACACCAGGAGAAAAGGATGCGGTTCCTTGGTTCGATACCCGCATCGGACCGAAACGCTATGTGGCTTCCGGCGCCCATCTGTATGGAAAAAAAGTCGTGGGCACCGAAGCTTACACCTATATCCATTGGGAGTTGTACCGCTCTACTCTGGAAGAGCTCAAAATCGCCAGCGACGGCTTTCTGACCGCTGGGGCGAACAAGTTTTATCATCTCGGCTACAGCTATTCACCGGAACGCCGAGTCACCACTTCGCGCATCGTACCGTGGGAAGCGGTGATCAACCATCTTAATATCTGGTGGCCGTACTATCCTTTGTTGTCAGACTATATCACCCGCTGTTGTTTTTTATTGCGTCAAGGCGACCCGGTCGCAGATGTGGCGGTTTATTCTCCTTTAGCCAACCAGTGGACGCAGAACGTTTTTAACGCCAGAAAATGGACCCGGGAATTTGACTGGGGTGATTTGGGTGGATTACTGAGCGCCAACGGCTATCAGTTTGACCTGATCAATGATGATGTGCTGCTCCATCACGCACGTGTTCAGAATGGGAAAATTCTCGCCGGATCGTCCTCTTATTCCATTCTGCTTCTGCCTAATATTCACGCCATGCCGGTGGAAAGCCTCGAATGGATTAAGCAATTTGCCGATCAGGGCGGGGTGGTTATCGCCCTGGAGCGTCTTCCGGAATGTTCCGTGGGTCTGGCGGAATACCAGCAAAAGGATGACCGGATCAAAGAGCTGGCTGCGGAGATGTTCAGTCAGCCCTCGCACCCGGATGATACGGCTGCAAAAACGTACGGAAAAGGCTGCACCTATTTCATCAAGCAAGTCCTGTATCGTCGGGATATGCTGGACCGGCGCAGCAGCGCCCTCGATCCGTTTATCAATACGCTGCGCCATCATCTTCTCCCGGACATGAGCATCGATTTCAGCCATGAAGGATGGCGGGAGAACGATGGTCTGAGTTTCATACACCGGAAGATCAACGAGGTAGACCTCTATTTTGTCGCCAACATTCGAATGCAGCCGCTCAGCATGCCGGTTACTTTTCGCGTACAGGATAAAATACCCAGCCGCTGGAACCCGTATACCGGAGAAGTTTCCCCTGTTTATGTTTACTCGCAAACCGCAGCGGGCGCCGCCGTGCCGCTTAACTTGGCGCCCTACGAGTCCCTGTTTCTGGTTTTTTCCCCTGGCGCCAACGCTTTGCATGTGCTGGCAACCGATTTGGCCGCAGTCACCGATGTACAACTCGGCCGGATTCAAGGTTTGGCGGACCATAACGGATTGCATCACCTTTTGATCGACGAAAATGGTACGGCCAAGAATTACCGGACCGAGATATGGAATTTGCCCTCTAGCCTGACCCTCAGCGGTCCTTGGAACATGGTTCTGCAGGCCGATGATTTTGGTCGTTTGGATACCACCCTTACCGCCTTGGCTTCTTGGACGGCAAATCAGGCAACTCGACATTTCAGTGGAACCGGACAATATGAGATGGAATTCACTCTCACAGACGATTACCTGAAAAACGATTTGCGCCTTTTACTCGATGTCGGACGATTAGGGAATATCGCTGAAATCAGCGTAAACGACCAGGCCGCCGGTGTAATCTGGATGCAGGGGCAGCAGCTCGATATCTCTGATCTGGTTCAAAAGGGTAGAAACCGATTGGTGCTGCGTGTCACCAACACTCAGATCAATCAGGTTGCCGGGATGAAAGAACCTCCACCGGTGCCGGAGCACCTCGTCGAGCATTTGGGACGAAAGGGAAGCTGGTATTCTGCTCAAGCCCGCGGTCCCATTGGATTCAAGCCATTGCCTGCCTCTGGTCTGCTTGGACCAGTGCGGATCTTGCCGCAAAAAAAGCTTTCTTTAAATATAGGCAAAACCGAGTCAAAGTACAGGCGAAAATGAATGTTACGCGGTTTATTTCTACCATTACTTTAAGACATGGAACGGATTCGAACTAGAAAGGAATCTTATGGATGCGCAATTCAGCATTTTTGACAATACCGTGTTGGTATTATATCTGGCCGGCATGGTGTTTCTGGGGACCCGTTTTCGTCAAAAGAGCAGCACCCCCGACGGTTTTATGATCGCCCAGGGAAGGCTTCCCAGCTGGGCGGTGGGGTTATCCATTCTCGGCGCATTTGTCAGCAGCATAACGTTTATTGCCTATCCCGGCATCGCCTATAACACCAACTGGGATGCGTTTATGTTTTCCGTGACCTTGCCGTTTGCCGCTCTGATCGCCACGCTTTATTTCATCCCGCTTTACCGCAAACGCATCAAGGTGTCGGCTTTTGAGTACATGGAACAGCGGTTCGGCAGCTGGGCGCGCGTATACAGCAGCGTCAGCTTTATGTTCGGTGAATCGACCCGAATCGGCATGATCCTGTTTTTAGTCTCTTTGCCGCTGCACAATGTCACCGGATGGTCCTACAGCTCCATCATCATCATCGGCGGCATTACGGTTATTTTCTATACCATGATCGGCGGCATCGAAGCGGTGGTCTGGACCGATGTGGTTCAAGTGATTATTCTTTTCGGCGGCGCTCTGGCGACGATTATCTACATTTTTTTCGGTATGCCGGAAGGGCCGGGACAGGTGTTTCGCATCGGCATGGAAAACAACAAATTTTCTCTCGGCAGTTGGGATTTTGATCTGATCAAGCCCACGGCCTGGGTGGTCGTGCTTTACGGTATCATGGAAAACCTGCGCAATTTCGGCACTGATCAGAACAACGTACAGCGCTATCAGACCACCCGGACGATCAAAGATGCATCGCGTTCTCTTTGGACCGCGGTTATCGGTTATATACCCATCTCTATTCTTTTTTTATTCATCGGCACGTCCTTGTATGCTTTCTATTCTGTCCATGCGAATCTCCTGCCGGCGGAACTCAAGACCGGAGTTGTAGGCGATAAAATTTTCCCCTATTTCATCGCTACACAATTGCCCATGGGCCTGCGCGGGTTGGTCATCGCCGCCATCTTTGCCGCGGCACAGAGCACGGTGGCGAGCTCATTGAATTGTCTATCCACTCTGACCTATTATGATTTCTATAAAAGATATTTCAATCCAACCGCTGATGATAAGCAGAGCATGAAAATGCTGCATCGTTACACACTGGTGTGGGGCATTATCGGCATCATCGCCGGGTTGGCGTTGATCAACATTCGGGTGGCCCTGGAGACTGGCTGGCAGCTGGGCGGCATTGCGGGCGGCGGCGTGATCGGGCTCTTTCTATTGGGGATCAGCTTTCCGCATATCAAACGATGGCCCGCTGTAATCGCCGTCATCGCCAGTGTGATGAGCATCGCCTGGGCGACCTTTGCACGGAATTTGCCTGCTGCGTGGAAATGGTTGGAATGCAACTGGAATACGCGTATGATCGGCGTCATTGGAACCATTACCTTGTTAGTCGTGGGGATTTCTCTCAGCCTGCTGTCGACCATTGCAGGATCGCACAAGCACCGATCGTCTTGATGACCAGCACACTCTTTCAGTGGCTGGAAAACGAGCAGCGTACGGTTTGCGTCGCTGCCAGAGGAGCGTTATGAAAAATTCAATATCCGGCCCGACGTTTGCTCTGCTGATTCTGCTCGCTTCCGGATTCGCGGGGCAAGCGGAGGATTTCTCTGTCCCGGCTGCAACCTCTGTTCCCTTTACCTATTGCATCTGGTATCTTTCCAACCCGGACCAAGGATCCTTTTACCAGGACCTGGCTGCCAGCCCTCCGGATCTTTTTCATCTCGGCTATCATCTGCCGTTTAAAGGAGCGCTGGGCCCGACCTATGGTCATGATCTCTTCACCAACGAGATTCTACCGCCTGAGCAGATTCCCCGCGAGGTTCATCGCGTTCAGAATATAATCTCGCGGATGCGATCCGCAGGCGTGGCCCGGTTGGTTCCGTACGTATACACCATGGCGTTTTTCGGCCAGCCGGATTTTCGCAGCGGTTTTTTTAAATTTTTCGATCACTGGGCGGATTATGCCGATTTTGGCTTGGGCGCAAAACCTGAGGTGGATCCATCTCTGTGGACGCAGGAACGGGGCCCCCAACAGTTGGGAGGCGGCCCACCGGGCATTCTGCATTATGAGCCGTGCATCAATCAGCCCCCCTGGACCCGGTATCTGGATGTAGTGGTTCGTCAGGCGGCCGCAACCGGTTATGACGGCATGTTTTTCGATGTGAACACGCTCTATTGCTTTTGTCCGCACTGTCAGGAAAAATTCGACGTCTATCTGCTTGACAAATACGGCCGCAAGGGCTTGCGCGAGCGCTTTGGCACAGAAGACCATCGCCTGATCAATCTGTCGACCATCTATCGGGATTTTGAAAAGGTTGTTTTGTCTCATTTCACGCCTTATCTGGAAACGATTTGGCAATCCGAAAATCTGTCTCGTTTGACCGGGTTCCAAAACGCCGGCGAAGCAAAACTGGAAGAGGATTGGCGGTTGCTCCGCTGTTATATGCAGGGCTCACAGGGAGAATTTCCGCCGGCGGAAGAGCTCTCTTCCCATCTATTGACCCGTTTCGGCGTGCAGCAGCCGGACGCGCTTGAACCAGACCGACGTAGGGCGTTCGTTCAAACTGTGCTCCGTCGTGCTTTTCTCAATTACTTGTCCAGCTCAGAGCTGGCGATTTTGCTGAACGAGCAATTCGGCTCCGCAGACATCCGCCGACGCTGCTGTTCTGATCCCAAAGAACTATTGCGCTGGGTTGAAACCCAACGCTTCTGGTGCGATTGCATCGCCCAGCGGTTCAACGGGCTGCGGACCGTCGGCCAGACAGAGCTAATCCGCACTCAACGGAACCAAGCCTTTTTCACTATCGCCAACCTGGGTTCCATGGGAACTTTGGATGCGATGAACAAGCGGCGCGTGGACGGCATTCACGCTGTGCGCTGGGCGCCATCGGTCTCTATGCAGATGTTTGAGGAGATGCAGCAGCCCGGCATGCTGGAAAGCGGCGTTATTCTGAGCAATGTGTTCGCTTTCCGCTGGGCTATGGCCGCGGGAACACGCGCCGGCGCCCTTTTATATAAAAGCACCTCCGAACGTGCAGCTGATCTGTCCGAGGCTGAAGCGGCTGCAGGCGGTGGCGGCGCTTTTATTCAGATCGGCCTGGAAGCACCCCACTCCAGAGCGCGTTGGAAACAATTTTTCCATCAGCACGCTGATTTCTGGGACCAGGGGAGCTCCTGGTGTCAGGTAGGCCTGCTCTTTTTTAACGAACAGGCGTTTTACGAATACCCAGAGCATTACGCCATAGTTCAGCGTCTGGCTAAAGTATTTTCCGAGTCGCAGATTCCTTTTGATCTGGTCGTTGAACCAGGATTGAATACGATCGGATTCTATCCGGTGATTGTTGCGCCCATGCTTCGCTATTTGGACGATTCGCAAATCAACGCTTTGCTTGCCTACGCCCGCAAAGGAGGCCGGCTGGTGATCGTGGAACCGTTCGGCAGTGAAGATGCGTACGCGCTGCCGCGCAGTCAGGTCCTGCCGAATGGCCCCTGGGGCCAAGCCATAGCCTATGGCGACGGTCAGCTCCTTCGCCTCAAAGAGAATGAGATACCTAAACGGCTATCGGACATGTGGTGTTTGATGGAAGAGCGCGGCAATGCCTTTCGCCTCTGCCGCGATTATTTGAACACCGCTCGAACGCTGGATAGGGCGAACGGCACGGATCTGGGACCCCGATTTGTCGCCAGGCTGGAGAAGGCCTTGAACCTGCGTCTGCGCTGGTGCGAGTCGAAAACCGATCCAGGCGTGTACGTGCATGCTTATCGGATTCCGGCAAAGGACGCCAGGCCTCAGCGACTCATTCTACATGCAGTGAACTATCACATTCCGATTCTTGTTGATCCGGAGAAGGATGCACAGGGCGACGAGGTTTGGGCATCGGTAACCCGGTCCGGAGAGCCGGTAGTAGTCAAGAACCTTGCCGTTGCCGTGCCACTGCCTTCCGGCTTGCAGGCGACGCGCGTGCACGCGTACAGTCCGGTGGAATCCACGCGCCCGATAGCGTGGCGACAGGCAGACGATCGCGTAGAGATTGCGCTCAAGCGTCTTGAACTCTATCAGGCGGTTTGCATAGATCTATTATAGCAACGGGCGTGCCTGCATATCGGCAAGTTCGTTTTGCAGTGTAATTTATTCTATTCGAGGAGTAAAGATGTATATCGCCTTTTCCAGAAAATGGGCTCTGTGTTTATGGCTGACGTCGATCCCCGCTCTTTTCGCTGCGCAACCGGCAGGATGGGATACGCTGCAACAGAAGTTCCTTCATCCGCCGAGCGATTGCTGGCCGCATACCCGCTGGTGGTGGTTCGGCAGCGCGGTGACCAAAGAAGAGATCAGTTGGGAACTGGAGCAGATGCGCGATAAAGGTATTAGAGGGGTCGAACAGATCTCCATGCACCCGGTGTATGAAAAGGGCAACATCCCTTATCTGTCCGACGAATTTCTTGATCTGCTGCGCCACACGGTCATGACGGCCAAACAGCTGGGCATGCAGGTGTCCATCAATTTCGGCGGTCCCGGCTGGATCATCGGCGGCGATTGGGTGCCGCGCCAGGATCGCATGAAGGACCTGGTTCCGACTTTTATTGATCTACAGGGCCCGCAAAAATTTAACGGAACCCTGCCGAAAAAACTGACAAGGACAAAAAGATCCTGGGAGATTCCTGTCTCAGAGTTGAATGGCGAGGAGCGGTTGCTGGCCGTGGTGGCCGGTAAACTGACCGGTGAGACGATCGAACCGAGTTCCATCACCGTGTTGACCGACCGCATCGAGCACAACGCCCTGAAGTGGTCTGTGCCGCAAGGGCGATGGCGTTTGATGGCCTTTTGGCTCAAATATCATGACCATGGCAACGCCGTGGATCACATGAGCGAGGCGGCCATGCAGCGCTACTGCGATTACATCGGCGGCAAGTTCTACCAGACTTTCGGCGAAGAGTTCGGCAAAACCGTGGACTCTTTTTTCTGTGACAGTTTTGAAGTTCCGGACCTACCCAGCGGCTTTTATTGGAGCGAGGGACTTCTGGATTCTTTTCGCCAGATCAAAGGCTATGACTTGGTCCCGCATCTGCCCGCCCTGTGGTGGCCGGTTGGAACGCTGTCAAGTAAAATACGTTATGATGTCAACGAGTTTCTACATCAGGTCGGCATGCAGGCGTTTTTTCACACTTTTCTTTCATGGTGCCAAGCGTATCATGTTCAAGGACGCATCCAACCTTATGGCTTTACCACCGATGTTCTTGAATCCGCCGGAGTGACTCACATTCCAGAGACCGAGATCTGCCCGGGCGAAAAAGACGCAGTCCCCTGGTTTGACACCCGCATCGGTCCGGCTAAATACACCTCCTCCGGTGCGCATTTGTACGGCCGGAACCTGGTCACTGTGGAGGCTTACACCTTCATTCATTGGGAGCCTTTCCGTGCCACCCTCGAGGAACTCAAGATCGCCAGCGACGGTCACCTACGCCACGGCGCCAACAAGTTTTACAATCACGGCTACAGCTATTCGCCAGAACGGGGGCCAGCCCCGGGGCGCTGCATGTCGCCGGATGCCAACATCAGCCATATCAACACGTGGTGGCCGTACTATCCCATGCTCTCGAGTTATCTGGCGCGCTGCTGTTATCTTTTGCGCCAAGGGGATTTTGCTCCGGATGTGGCCCTGTACTCTCCGTTAGCCAATCAATGGACCATGAACGTGCTCAATGCGCGCAAATGGACGCGTGAATTCGACTGGGGGGAGTTGGGCCAATTGTTGATCGCCAATGGCTATGATTTCGATCTCATCAACGATGATGTTTTGCAGCATCGCGCCAAAATTATCGATGGACAAATTCACGTGGGCCCGCTGCAGTATAAAATATTGATCCTGCCCAACATTCAGGCGCTGCCTCTGGAAACCCTGTCTTTTATCCAACAGTATGTACAGCAGGGCGGCGTCGTCGTCGCTTTGGAACGGGTGCCGGACAGCTCCACTGGACTGGCTGACTATGCACAAAAGGACCGGCAGGTCCAGGCCATGGTTCAGGAGATGTTTGACACGCCGGTGGGAGATGACGGCACAGCTCCGAAAGAGTACGGCAGAGGGCGTACTTATCACATCAGGCGGGTTATCAATAGGCAGGATATTCTCGATCGCCGCAGCAGCAGCCTGGATCCCTTTGTCAACGTTTTGCGCGATCATCTGCAGCCGGATTTCAGCATCGATTTCGCGCTGCAAGGCTTACGCGAGAACCGAGGGTTGACCTTTTTACATCGCAAATTGAAACAGGATGATCTCTATTTCGTCGCCAACATCCAGGATCAGGTGAGCACAATCCCGGTCACCTTCCGAGTGACAGACCGTGTTCCCTGGAAGTGGAATCCCTACACCGGCGAGGTCGCCTCTCTGCTCACCTATAAAGTCAAGCAAGAGGGGGTTGAAGTCCCGTTGCATCTGCAACCCTATGAATCTTTATTCATTATCTTCGCCCCGGGCAGGGAGATCCATGCTTCACAAAGTTCTCTGCATGAAATCCAGACTCTGGAGCCCCATCGGATGACCGGATCGGCTCAATCGAACGGCCCTTTTCTGGTCACCCTCACCGATGGCGCCGTGAGCAAAACCGTGCAAGGAATCGTCACCGAGCTTCCCGCCCCCTTACTGATCACCGGAGAGTGGCGCTTGGTGTTTCCGCCGTCCGGCTCGATAGAGTTGGACACCACTTTTACCCAACTGTTTTCCTGGACCAAGATTGGCCGGACCCGCCATTTCAGCGGCAGCGGTCTGTATGAACTCACCTTCACCGCCCCGTCCGTATATGTCAAAAAGGATTTGCAGCTGTTCCTGGATCTGGGAAAAGTGGGGGACATTGCCGAAGTGACGGTGAATGGACAAAAGGCGGGAGTGGTCTGGATGCGCGGGCAAACGCTGGATGTGACCGGTTTGATTCGTGCGGGAGAGAATCGCTTGTCGGTTAAAGTGACCAACACTCTGATCAACCGGGTTAGTGGCATGAAGGAGGCTCCCCCGGTGCCCGAGGCGCTGGTGGAACACTACGGCCGCAGCATCGTCGCAGCGCCCACTGGACCTCGTTCGCCCTTGTCTTTTACCGCATTGCCCGCTTCGGGATTGATCGGACCGGTCCGACTGGTGGTTTATAAAAAAATTGTCTGTCCGCTGTAGATGCGATGGCCGGTTGTATTCGCCGACCGAGCAAAGCCGGATCCTGTTTTGCCTGGGAGAACGACTTACGTTTTTCACCAGAGGGTCTAGGTCGAAACAGCAGGGCAAGCACCTGCTGTCGCAGCGAAAGGATCTTATTTTGCCCACTCTGCCTGCTTTAGCGCCTCGGCTTTTTCATTCAGATGGAAAATCCGTCTGGCATTTTGATGCATAATCGCATCCGCCAGATCGAGAGCTGCGTCGATTTTGATCCATCCCTCTATCACCAATTCGGTCAGGGCTTGAGTGATGCCGTGCCGCGCCAGGCTAGCGTGCCCCACCACAGGTTCGATGTGGAAATAGTCTCCGCCAAAGGAGAGTAATTTGTTCGCCGGCGCAGCGACGAGGTATTTTTTCAGAAAATCTTTGGCCGCCGACGGATTGATCAACCAGGACCAGCACATGTCGATATGGGCGTTGGTATAATGCTTGGCCAGCGCGATCATTTCTTCGTAATAGGGATAGCCAATATGCATGAATACGAAGGAGGTTTTGGGCGACCGGCGGCACAGATCTGAGGCTGAAGCCGGATTGTTGCGAATGCGCCATAACGGCAGATTGATATTTTGTCCGGCATAATAGCCGGTATGCAATTTTACCGGCAAATGATGCTCAGTCGCTCTGGCGACCGCGTACCAAAACAGATGATCCTCCAGCGCCTTTTTTTTGTCATCATCCAACCGTTCTCCATCTAAAAGCTCTTTAAAAATCGGCTCGGCGATTTCAGCGGAAATTTGCTCGTGATCGATATCGCGAGAATAGGCGTTCTGCGATTTGACCGCCACTGCATATCGTCCATATTTGTCAAACCACCAATCGATAACCCGATGCCAATCCGTAAGACACATGACCTTCATGCCTGCCGGCTCGCTATACTCCTGAACGGCCACACTGGCGGGCTTGCCGCGAATAGCGTACATACCGCGAATAGAGATGTCCTGCATGAGCAAAAGCGGCATCCTAGACTCGCAGAACGGCCTGCCGATATAATTGACCTGGCAGGATTCGATGCGGCAGATGTCCTCCAAAATCATCCGGTAAAAGCCCGGCCGCCGAACCGATTCGTAGCGTTCCTGAAGAAGATGGACCGTGGAAGCTGATAGTTCTTCTATCTGGTACAATTCCCGCATGGTGATCTGCGCGGCTTGGCCATAGCCGGTATTGCGCACATGCGGCCACCAAGGGGCTATCAACGCCCATTTATCTTCGGGATCCATCCGGGTGGAATAAAAGGCCTGGTAATCCTGCTGGCTCATGCCGGCGGTCAAAAAGTCGGAATCCAAATAATGGCTCATCAGCATGGACCAGTCGTCAGAGCGAAGATGAATGGGAGGGACCGCCAAGCGTTGATGTTCCTCGATCAAATGTTCGTGGGTATCGATGAATGGCGTACTCCACACTTTCTCACTGATCTCCTTGAACGCTTCACTCGTTTTTCCACGGCCGCTTGCCGATGGGTAGGAAGCCGCTGTCAACAGCGGCATAGCGCTGACCAGGCCGGCGCCTTTGAGTATTGATCGCCGGCTTATTCTATTTTTTGATTTCATCAATTCCTCACTGCTGATGGTGTTGGAAACCATGGTGTTTGTATTTTGCCGCCGGACAGGTTTGAATGTAAGCCGGCGGACGACAGTCCAACTCGCATAGCGCCGGCCACTCCAATCAAGCGAATAGCGTATACACAAGCAACCAGCACGCGGACGGCGGTTTCGTCGTTCTATCAGTCGATAGGGTTTGGCTACATGATACGTTATTTTGTTGCTTTTGTCAAACGGTTCTTTTTATTATTCACGCTCCTCGATGGATTGCGCAGTTTGAACGTATTGCGATTCGCTTTTTACGATGATCCACGCCGCTCCAAAGACGTTCACTTTTTTGCGACTCGACAACCTCCCAGACGAGTGTACGCAGCACGGGGTCGTTTCTGATCCAACAGAGCAGCAATCCAAAGTCCTTGCAAATCAAATATCGTCACATCCGCTATGGGCATTTGTGTACATTAAGCGGATGGTGGTAATCGGATTGAATGGATTGGCATAGTTTTATGCCAGGCTTAAGGTCAGTGGACGCGAGGACGTTTGTCCAGCTACTGAAGTGACGCTCTCGATAAAAGCGTAGCTGATGCCATGGCAGCAGATGCGTATGTGATCTCGTAAAATATCGCACAAGAAACGAGATCGGTGCTGTTGCACGAAGCAAAATGGGTTGAGGGGTAAACAGTGGTTGGATCATTCGGGCATAGCGTTGCCCGGCCGGAGCTCAGCTCATAGAGGACTGCTTCGACTGCGCCGTTTCGGTTCATGCCTCCTGTACCTGACGAGCCGGCGACTGAATCGACTACCCATTTGTTTACGGCTGCATCAAGGAAAGCGCGTTCATACTGGTGCCAACACCAGGCGCCGTGATCATTAAATTGATGGAGATTACCGTTAACCAGATCGCGTGGTTCCAGAGTTTGTGCCGCAGTACACAGCGGCCTTGCCGCAGCTCCGTGAAGGATCAGGGCGATCATGCGGCGTCGGCAATTTTGGATGAAATCTTTTTCCTCGATATCGTGTATAACGGTTCATTTCTCGCTGCCACAAACATATCGCGCCGCTACATTTTGCGCTCTCTTTCTGCGCTGTAATCGCTTGCAGGTATCACAACTACGCAGGCGTATATTAAAGTCTCAGACTTTGCGGAAAGTAGATCGCCTATTCAGCCCTTTCTCGCGCGTAGAAAGGCCTCGAGATTCTCTGAAGGGACCTTTGGAGGCATGCCGCCGCCGCAGGAGAGAATGATTCTGCTTTTATTCGCAAGCGCTGCAATCAATTCGCGGGTGCGCTGTTCTACGGTTTCCGGTGTACCGGCGGCCAGCACATCGCGCGGCGGAAGGTTGCCAAGCAAGACGACCTTGTCGGCCGTAAGCGCCTTGAGATCGTTCAAGGTGATGTCGAATCCCATATTGAACAGGTTGACGCCGATTTCAGGCAATAGCGGCGCTGAGACCTGACAGGCAGCGTCGTTGTGGAGGAATTTAACCGACACATCGGCCGCATAGAGCTCTTTAAAGTAAGGCAGACCGAAGGTACGGAATTCGTTTTCTCCCATAAAGCCGATAATATCGTCGAGTAAAAAAATTCCATCGATGGAGGGGAAGGTTTCCATCTGCAGTTGCAGCCAGCTCTTGAGGAAAACGGTGATTTTTTTCAGCAGGGATTCGGTCTTTTCCGGCGCCATCATCATGGCCATAAGAAACTCGGTGGAACCCATCAGATAACTGGCGATGTTCAGCGGCCCTCGCGCCACGGCAAAGCGGATCCTGTGGCCCTCGGATTCAATTGCGGCCTGGGCGAGCTTGAGCCGATTGAGCGCAAAGGGGAGCAAACCATCGGTCCTGGGATCCGGAGAGGGCAGATCGTCGATCTGCTCGAGAGAGCGAATCACTTTTTCCGCATGGGGGAATTCATCGGCTGGAAACAGGCAGCGGCTGCCGAAAGCAGACGGTTCGGTGCACATTCCATATTCGGACCAGAATCCGGGGAAAAACAGGATCTCGGGAAAATTCCGCAGCGCTTTGAGGTTGGCCTTCAACCATACATCGTCGTTGCTGAAATAATCCAGAATGCGGGCGCCGTACCAGTTCGGCAGCCAGGGACAGTCGATGATAAATCCAGCCGGCAAAGGATCCATCACTTCGCCTTGGATGATCTTTTGCAGCGTATTCCATTGTAAATCGGTCATAGCAGTTTCTCATAGGTTAAAGGATCGTTGCCCGTGTATTCTAACCAGTCGAAGAAAGCTTACGATGAAAGAGATGATGTGATTCGATCCACAGCGGTTTTTGATTCAATTCCACACCACCCCAAACACCCTGATGACGCCGAACGGTTTGCGCAAAAATTTCGTGCCGAACGTCCAAGCCTTCGAGGCAGCTGCGAAACGCGATTCAAGACATGCCCGACTGCGATTGCCGCCAGCGGACCGCTTCCCTGCTTCGACAAATCTGGACGCCGGATAGATAGACAACGCTCGAGGTTTCGAGATAATAATCGCCACGGCCTCGGCATATGCTGGGATCCGAGTAAAACCCGGGCAGAAGCGATTTGCGGAAAGTCCTGGGCGCGCGTCCAGGATTGTACGAACAGCACAATAGGAATAAAAGAGCCATGAAATTCAGTCGTTTGCGGTTTATGGCCGGCCTTTTACAGCAGGCAGAAGGACTGGGCCTCTGCAGCTCTCAGGCGGACCAAGATAGCTGGCCGGCACAGGTCCGGTTTCGATAACGAGCCTTTGCAGCACCACCCCGGCATCCACAGCCCAGAACTTGAGCACATGGCCGCCTGGCCGTGTCAGAGCGTGCTGAGAGATCCCCAGAGTAATGTTGTCGCTTACCGAGCGCTCCCAATCCTGAAAAGTCCTACCCTCATGCATGTTGACGATCTGCACCGGATCATCGTCGAAAGAGATTCCATAGCGCAAGCCCTGTTGCTCATAGAAATTCAAACCAGGAGACAGGTACGCTTTGACCGTCACCTGACCTGTGTCGCGTACATATACATCATATTCAAGACGAGGGCTGTCGCCGGCGGCCGACTGCGGTGGACCTGTGACCGGCATGATCGTAACACCCGAAAGAGTACGCCCGAGGTCTGGAATGACTTGCCAACACACCGGCGGTGCATCGACCGCTCGGCTAAAGTGTTCCGCTTCCATGGCGATGGCGCGGTTGCTCTCGATGAAGCGATCTTTCACCTCGTCCGCATAAAGCGGTTCATTGCGCACGACCAGGTGAACGGTCACTTTTTGTCCATGAGCTCCTTTCACTGTGATGGGAACGCGCTGTAATCCAGCCGGAACGTTATCCCAATTGAGATCGATCCACAGGCGTACCGTGCTGTCCACCCGGCCCTTTGTGGGATCAGCCTGGATCCACTTCTTGGCGGATTCAATGTGAAAGGTGAACGGGGTGCGTCCACGATTAAAGATTTCTATATACTGCCGCCGCCGGTTACAGGAATCGAAATCGGGTAATACCGCTTCGCTCTTATCAGCTGGCCACCACGCTGAAGAACCTTAGATGGCAACGCCCATTTCAGCGCGTTCGGGCACTTTTATCATTTGGACCTGCGGCATCACATTGCTATCCGGCTGCTGCCAGCTGGTGTAGCCGATATGGGTCTGATCCATCATATGGTTCCACTTGCCGTTCAGCAGGGTATGGTTGAAATAATCGCTGATCTCTGCATCTCTGGCGAACAACCGTCGGGCTTTTTCTGCCAGCGCGTTGGTCTCCTTCCTGCCCTGAACTGCATACCAGCGATTTTGCGCCACGGCCAGATAGAGTTCATGCAGATTGGAGCAAGCCTCCACTGGATGCAGAATCAGTTGATAATAAGCGGGCCGGTAGATCTCTGCAAGCCGGTGGTTCAGGGTTTGGGCCTGGGCGGCCAATCGCCGGTAATCGTTCACGACTTGTTCTGCTTCGCGGAATGTTGTTAAACTGTAAGTATCCGGCGCCAGTAGTTCGGGTTTTCTACGGCTGTTATAAAGCGTATACCGAGTGAGTATTTCAGCGATTTCTTGGTGGTACTCGCAACCGAATTGGCGTTCCACCCAGCGATGAGTATAGTCAGGCAACGACGATGCCGGCCATTGATCTGGATTCCAAGCAAAATCGAGAAAGAAAGAGATGGGGAATTCCATGGGTTTGATGTCGCCGACGTTGACAATCCAAATGCGATCGACTCCATGCCGGTAGGCCAGATGCATCTGCTCCCAGACGCGTGCAATCTGATTGGTGTTAACCCATTTATAGTTGCGCGGTCCCCCTACATAATCATAGTGATAATAAATCCCATAGCCGCCGGCACGAGGCGGTTCATCAGGCTTTGGCAACCTGCGCAGGTTGCCCCAATTGTCATCGCACAGCAGCAGAGTCACATCATCGGGTACGCGCATGCCCTTGTCGTAATATTCCTGCACCTCTTTATACAACGCCCATACTTGCGGCGTTTCCTCCGCGGGTTTGCCGGTGACATCGGCGATGATGCTGCGCTGGTCGCGGACGATCTCTTCCAACAGAGCGATGTTGGCTTCTTCGCTCATGGGCTCATCGCCATCACCACGCATACCGATGGTGACAATGCTTTCATAGTTGCCCATTCGAGCGACCCCTTCTCGCCAGAAAAATTGCAGAGTTGCTTTGTTTTTATTATAGTTCCAGGGACCATGTCCGAACTGCGCCCATTCAGCGTGCGCCCGCATCAGCGGCTCATGATGCGAAGTGCTGATGACCACTCCATATTCATCGGCCAGGGCAGGATTTGCAGGGTCATCAACGTAAAAGGCACGACCCCACATGGCTGGCCAGAGAAAATTTCCTTTCAACCGCAAGTTCAGCTCAAACACCTTGTCGTAGAATTGCGCGTTAAAACCGCCGAAAGTCTCATAGCCCCAGCCGGACAGCGCCGGCGCCTCGTCGTTGATAAAAATGCCGCGGTATTTTACTTTCGGCGTGCCGGCGGTGTGACGGCCCGGCAAAATATAAAGATTCCCACGTTGGGCTACCTGTACATCCGCCCAAAAGTGCCAGGGCGATACGCCGATCTTTTCCACCAGGTCATAAAGCCCAAAAAGGGTGCCCCGTTTATCGCTGCCGACGATCAACAGAGCGCGCTCCACGCCAGGCAGAGGATGGTCGATCGTCTGTATGAGGAAGGTCTCCCATTGTCCTTTCAGTCCGTCCAACTGTATCCGCCCATCGGCCGCCAACCGGTCGATGATCTGATTTTTACCCAGCGTGCCGACAAAAACCAGCTCTTTAGCCGCAGGAACTGTATCATAGGTGAGTACCGGCATCGCTCCGGTCACGCGTTGAATATCGTGTTGAACGTGGCTGAGCACGCGACGCACGCCTGGGAAATCGGTCGAGGCGGCGCACCAGGGCGCCGGATGACCGGCCTCACAAAGAGTGAATGCGGCCCTGTTCTTGTCGCCGGTGACGTACGGTTCACCCATCGAGCAAGGTGGGCTAAGAGGATCGTATATTTTAAATGTACCGCTGACTTGCAGCAATGCAAGCATATAGAGTAACCCGTCATAATACCGGTACGGACCAGTGGGTGGTTCTGCCTTCCAGAGTTGTTCAACGAATTGGCGACGCGACGGGTGCGTGGCGGCGAGGCAAGCGACGGCGTTCATGGCCACCAGTCCAAGGCTGTGATCTGCAGAGAGCATTTTTCCATCTAGTGTATACTGATTGCCGTAAGTCTCTATGCCCTGAGAGCAGAAAAATTCGAGCAGCCGGTTGCTCTGCAGGACCGCCCATTCATCTTGGCGGAACCAGACGTAATCGAGGGCGATATTCATGGCGGTGCGCCAGGCGTCGAATCTAAAATCCGCATGGCCGCTTTCCCAGGGCGCCTCACAAGGGGTTCCATCGAACCGGGCATAATCGGGAGTCAGGCCAGTCCGAGGGTGTGCCGTTTTTTTTAGGAACACCCGGCTGGCGGCGGCCGCCCGCTGCCAGAACTCGCGGCGCTGTTCATCCCACAAAGCCCAAAGTTCATAAAAATGCGGCAGGTGATAGGAGGGGTCGGTGAAATCATCTACATGTCCTGCGGGTACAAAGACCACCTGCTTTTCATGGGCATTGAACATGTTGGTGACCGCCGTGGGACTATCCGAATCAGGCTCTTTGTCGAACATAGAGTCGAGAATGAACTTAGATTCAGCTTCATAGTTGAACAGCCCTTCGCCGTTTCCCCAGCGCGCAGCAGCAAAAAATAGAGCGGTGACGAACCATTCTTCACCATCTGAAGCCGCGTTGACGTCGATTGGGGTTCCATCGGGTCGGCAGTGCCAGGCGAAATATCCTCGATGCGGGCCGCTGTCATGCTGCATACAAGTTTTCGCCCATTTCCACAGTCGGTCAAACTCTATTTTACGGTTCAGCTGCACAGCGATCATCATACCGTAAGACATGCCTTCGGTCCGGACATCCTGATTATGGATGTCTTGAATATAGGCCATATCGTCGCCGACAGGATAGTAGACGCGCTGGGTGCGATCATCGCCATAAAACAGCTGATTGAATGCTTTTTCCACTTTGAGCTGAATCTGCGTACTGTTTTGACCTAAAAGATCAGCAAATAGATTTGTATAATTCTTTGAACAATAGGCACTGCGGCTTTGATGGGGTGGAGCAGAACCTGCATTAAAAAAAGCCCAAGTGGCTTGATTAAAAATAAACAATGTAGAAACAAAAACTTGAAAAAAAGGTTTTTTTTTCATTTTAATTTTTCTTAGCTATGTTTATTTTAAAACTATTGAAACGATTCAAATATATACAGTATAAGCGATAAAGTCAAGTGAAAAAAAACATTTTCCACCTTACTGCTCGTTATCCTAAGGAGTAAAAAATTTTGAAATTAAGAATTTTGTTGATTTTTATTCGCAAATAAGCTATATTTCTTCGTTAAACAATAAAACCGTTTCAAAATAAAGAATATTTTACCAAAAGAGTTGACATGAAAAAAAAGATGACGATCGAGGATGTGGCCAATAAGGCGGGCGTATCAAAGGGAACGGTCTCCGCGGTGTTGAACGGCAAGAATACGGTCAAACCACGGACCAGGGATCATATTCTTGAGGTCATGAAAGAGCTCAATTTCCGTCCCCGTGGCATGGCGCGAAATTTGAAAAACGGCGTTGATGACAAGAGCATCGGCATCATCATCAAGGACCTGAACTACCCGTTTTATACCACCATCGCCACCGGCGTTGCCGAATACGCGAAGAGCCGGGGGTATCACCTGATCGTCACCAGTTCGGAAAACGATCATGAGAGCGAGAAAAAATTTACCCACCTGTTTTCCACCAAAGACATCAAAGGCGCCATCATCGCTCCCATTGTAGAAGGCGAGGCGGAAATCGAGCACCTATTTAAATTAAAGATGATCAACTATCCGTTCGTGCTGCTTGAGGACGTCAAAGGCATCCAAGCCAATGTGGTCGCAGTAGATAACCTGCGGGCGATTAAAAAGGCCGTCAAGTATCTTATCGACGGCGGACATAAAAAAATCGTTCATTTTGCCGGTCCGTCGCAATCTACGCATACGCAGGAACGCATCGAGGGCTTTCGCGATGCCTTTAGCGAAAGCCCGCTGATTTTTAACCGGGATATGATCATCTCCATCGGATCGCGGTTTGAAGAAAGTTATGGGAATAGCAAAAACTATTTTGCCAACAAACGGCCCGAGGATCTGCCGACCGCTATCGTCTGCTTTAATGACCAGCAGGCCATGTCGGTGATGACGGTGCTGCGGGAATTGAACATCCGCGTGCCTGAGGATATCTCCATCATCGGCAACGACGATATCTATTATGCAAAGCTCTACCCGGTTCCTTTGACCACTATCCGCGCGCCGCAAAGAGAGATCGGCATCAAGGCGGCGGAGATCCTGATCAATAACATCGAATCCTCAGAGTTGCTTTCTCCTGAACGAGTCGTGCTGCAGACCGAATTTATCATCAGAGATTCTTCGCGAACCCTGATCTAAAACCAGCCGCAGCGGCTACGATTATTTTCCCGACTTTTACGGAGCGAGGGCTTTTGATGCACAACGTGAGATTCTATTCAGTCCTGCGGCTTTTATCGGCTCGAACCTTCGCTGTTTGCTGAACGATGCAACTATGAAGGCGAAAACGTGTATTTTGCGGTATTTTTTATACAATTCCATGCCAGTACCTCTGCCTTTTCAAGGCGCCTCTGAACCGCACTTAAATGAAAGGAAAGCCCATGGCAGAAGAAATCAAAGCCGGCTGCGCACGGCCGACAGGCGGACCCGTCGGCGAACCCGCCGCTGCGCTTTCTGAACCCAAGTCATCTGTCCAAGAGGAGGAGAAAAAAGCCATGATCAAAGTTGGAAGCAAGGCACCAGATTTCACCGCCCCTGCGTACCATCAGGGAAAATTCACCAATGTCAAGTTGTCTGACTATCTGGGAAAGTGGGTGGTACTCTGCTTTTATCCAGGTGATTTTACCTTTGTTTGAGCGACCGAAATTTCAGCGGTCGCTGAAAAAGCAGCAGAATTTGAAAAATTGGGCGCTCAGATACTATCCGTCAGCGTTGACAGTCATTTTGTTCACAAAATGTGGAATGACAACGAACTTTCCAAAATGGTCAAGGGCGGCATCCCCTTCCCCATGCTCTCTGATGGCGGCGGCAAAGTCGGCACGGTTTACGGCGTCTATGATTCTGATGCCGGTGTTGAAAATCGCGGTCGTTTTCTGATCGATCCCGATGGCGTGATCGTGGGTTTCGAAGTGCTCACTCCGCCTGTGGGCCGGAATGTGTCTGAGACCATTCGGCAGATTCAGGCTTTCCAATTGGTAAGAGCGAGCAAAGGGACTGAGGCCACTCCGTCAGGATGGAAACCAGGTAAAAAAACTTTAAAGCCGGGCCCAGATTTGGTTGGAAAAGTTTGGGAGGTCTGGAAGACGTCGGAAGCGTTTGACTAGCTCGCTCTCTGCTATTATATAAATAAAACGCCCGAAACTGGTTCTTCCGGGCGTTTTTTTATGCGCGCTCGGCATGTTCCATGTATTCGAGAGTGCAAGTCTCCTTTGAGCTTAGTTAACGGCAAGTGTGACCGGGGCGACCCGACGCTTGAAGGTAGCTGCAGGCAAAACACGGCCAATGAACAGTAATCATATAAAGACATGCAGGTTGGATGAGAGGGCTTCAAAATCCACAACCTACCCGGAAGGTTTGCATATGATAGATGCGGCAGGTATAAGTGTAAAGATGTAAGGGACTTACCCGAGGAAACCTGATGATTAGTTGTGACGCCATATTGATCGAGAGATCAATAGAAGGGTCGTCAGGAGTCGGCTAAGGCCATAATAGACGCGAGAGCAGCGTTGAAGGGCCGAAGCGGAAGTGAAATGAATTCGTGCGTTACTGTGAAGCGGCCTATGAGCGGGCAGTCAAGTAACAAGGGAGCAGCGGGTGTGGATGGGATGGGAGTGGAGTGGAAGAGCTGCTGCCCTACCTGCAGGGCTCATGGGTGCGGATCAAGCAAGAGCTGGTCAGCGGGCGCTGCCAACTACCAGGAGTGCGGTTGGTTGAAACTGTGAAGGCGGGCGGTGGGAAGCAGCAGTTGAGGATGCCGACGGTGGTTGACCAGATGATCCAACAGGCGGTGCAACAGGTTCTGAAAGCTATCTACGCGTCGGCATTTTCGGAATAGAGCTATGGATTTCGGCCGAGCTGGAATACCCACGATCCATACAGCAAGCCCGGGAATACCAGCGCAAAGGCAGGAGGTGGATGGTATATATGGACTTGGTGAATTTCATCGACGAGGTAAGCCATGACCGTCTGCTGAGCCGGTTAGCGAAACGAATAACGGGCAATGGCTTCGATCACGATATTTGTGGAGTAAAATCTAACGCTCAAGGTAAACCAGGAGAAGAGTGAAAACAGCGTTGCGCTAGATTCGTTTGCATCTCGCCAAAATTGTTTTCATGTTCAACCCCAGGACATTCTCCTTTTCCTTTTCATTCAGATCAGCAAAAGCCACCCAGCCGAATTGCGGATAGGGATCGCGCATGGGCGCATCCGAGCCGTACAGCACGCGTGTGGATCCCGCTTCGCGCACCATATATTCAATGATGCCTTCGATGACCGATGTAAAAGTGATCTCGAGCATCACATTGGCGAACTCTCTGGCCAGATCGACGTGTTGGCGGGCGACTTTCCAACTGGTGCCGGAATGGGCGAGTAGAAAAGTAACCTCTGGGTATCGGGGAGCGATTTTTTTCACCTCTGCGATGAAATTATCGGAATAATGCCAGAGCACGAAAAGTCGACGTTGATTGGCATAGGCATACCACGGTTCATAGCGCGGATCATCATAATTGACGCGCGTCATGGGATGATAGGGCTTGAGGCCGAGAAAACCCTGCTGTTCAAAATAGAAACGGATCTCTTTTTCCCAGTCAGTCACATAACTGGGATCCATGGAAGCATAACCGATGATTTCATCCGGATAGTCCTGCATAGCCTGAAAGGTATCTTGATTGCCCATTTCATAATCGCCCCAGATGGCGGTCCACGCGCTCACGCAGGTTTTTTGCACGCCCAATTTTCGGTTGCGCTGCACTACCGCGCCGGCGTCTGACGCAGTCATGGCGACGCGTGACGCCCCGGCGCCGTTGGCATGGGTGATGTGCGCGTGGCTGTCGATCACCGGCGTGTAGAGCAGGGGTTCGCCCTTTAAAGCGCTTGCGACGACGCGATCCCGGACCGGTTCCGGTTTGACGCCGATCCACTCCGGACGACGCAACAGTCTTTGCAGATTGCCGCCCGCGATGGCTTGTTTCTTTTCCAACGGCAGATCGGCATAATCGATGTAGGAACGCGCAGCGCCCTGACTGCGGCGGGGCGCCTCGCTGCCGAACAGCAGACGTTCATGGCCGATGAGATCGCACCAGTACTCGAGCATGCGATTGCCCTGATAACTGCTGAATTCAAGGTAGAGATTGGGAAATTGCACCGCCAGCGGCGCCAAAGTGCGCGTTGCTTCCCAGCGCAGGCTGTGCAACAGCAGGGAGAGCCTGGGAAAAGTTTCACAGATCCACGCCACCTCCGGCCAGGTGATTTGCACAGCCTCCTCATAACGCCCGGCGTCCACGATGAGCAGCATACCCGCTTCCTGCAGAGCGTAGAGCAGAGGACCCAGCGTACGTTCATCCACTGGGAATTCATAGATGCGCGGATAGATCTTTAAAGCGCGGACCTGATTCGCTTCCATCTCGACGATCAGCTCATGGGGTTTATAGAATTCATTGGTGTGATGCGGCAGTCCGATCCAGCACGGCGCCAGCTCCGGATGTTGGCGGCACAGGGCCGATATCTGTGGATTGCCCAACGTGGGATGCACTTCCCGCGCCTGATGAGAGTAGACCAGAGCGCCCTGAATATGGCAGCGGGCCATTTCCTGGAGCAGATGCTCCACACTCCATTTTTCCAGTGAATCCGCCGCCGTGTGTCGGCCGACCGCGGTGAAACAATCATAATAAACCAGTGATTCTGTCGACATCCTTGCACTCCTTTTATCATCCAGACTAAATACCGTTGAGTAATTTGCGGCAGCGGCAAAAGGCCCGCTCACTTACCGGCATCTTTATATTTGACATCGTATTCCAGCCGTTGATCCGTTTCCCACAATATGTGCAAGATAGATTCGCGGGCTTGGCAGTCCGGGGTTTTCGGCCGGCGATATAGCCAGCCGGCCTGTTTTGCCCTAATCTTTGAGCGCAGCGTAACAGCGTTCGCTCTGCAAGAGAAAAGTGCCGCTGTTATTATCCTCTACGTCATGGATCAGCAGAATCGACGCCCGGACCTGATCCGCATGCATAAAAGGCGACATGGTCCTGTGGTCTGCGGCGCTGGCCCATTCACCAGATTTAAAACAACTTTGGCAGGAAGTTGATAGCCTTTCTCCGTCGCGCTGGCGATGCGCATGACGCAGAGGCAGGACAGAATAAGGGCAAGCCGTTTCGGAAACGGCGGCAGACTATTCAGCATGGAAGAGTTTCTCTATTCTTTATCGGTTTTATGATTTCGTCCGCACCAGGCCTTGCGTGCATGATCGACCGTGGATGCGAAGGCTTGGCAAACGAGCCGGCTTGCTTCATCCGTCGAACCGGCTGCAACGCTGTCTGCCATCAGAGTTCTTTCATCGCCTGACGCATCTTGTCGAGCGTTTCATCGATATCCGCCGGCTGATGGGAATAGGAGATGAACCAGCGCACATTGGCGAACACGCCTTTTTGGTACAACAAAGAGTAGAAACGGTTGTGCATGGATGCGGCTTCAGGCTCCGGCAGTGTAAACGCAATGGTTTGGCCGACCTCCAATCCATACATGACCGCAGGAATGCTGAACTCGCGACAGATCTCTGTAAAGCCCTCGCGCAACCGCCGTCCCATGGCAAACAGATGATCGTGCACTTTTTCCGTGCGCATAACCTCCAGGGTGGCGCAGCAGGCGGCCATGGACAATGTTTCCCCGGCGTAGGTTGTGGTGAGAATGGTTTTTTCCAGCGCTTTCATCGCCTCTTTTTTGCCGGCAAAGGCCGAGAGCGGATACCCATTGGCCATGGCTTTGGCAAAGGCGGAAAAATCAGGAATAACGCCATAGTAACTCGGCGCTCCGCCTGGAGCCATGCGGAAGCCGGTCAGGATTTCGTCAAAGATCAACAAGCTGCCGTATTGATCGCAGAGACGGCGGCAACGTGCGACAAAGGTTTGCCCCAGGTCTTTGCCCCAGTCATACGGTTCGATGATCAGGCAGGCGATTTGCGGACCGAATTGTTCAAATATTTTTTCTAGGGCAGAGATATCGCCATACGCAGTCTCATGCACCCATTGCGACAATCCAGAGGGGACGCCGGGATGGGACCAGGCGGTGACGAACCAATCGTGAAAACCGTGGTAGCCGACGGAGGCGATATGATCCCGTCCGGTGAGGCTGCGCGATAGACGCACGCAGCTGATGGTGGCGTCGTTGCCGGTTTTCATAAACCGGACCTGATCGGCCCAGCCGATGGTGCGCAGAATTTGCTCTGCGGTCTCCAGTTCGATGGGGCTGGCCATGCTGAAGAGCACGCCTTTTTTCATCTGCGCCTGCACAGCGTTTTCCACCGCCGGATATTGATGACCAAGGATGATGGGCCCCAGGCTGCAGCGATAGTCGATATATTCTTTATCGTCCAAATCCCATAATCGGCATCCGTTGGCGCGATCGATAAACGGCGGCATCGGTTCCCAGGCAGGATTATAGCGTTTGGCGTTGGTTTGGGTGGCCCAAGGGATTTTTTCAACCGCCTGATCATAGTGACGTTTGTTGGCCGAAGTCATAATTTGATTTTCCTCCTGGATGGATTCTGCTGCTAATTTAACAATCCTTTTCAAGCAAACAAAGCAATTTCCATTAAAAAACCTGTTTGCATTTTAACGCGAAATATGATAATTTGCACAGAGGATGATAAATCAAACGAGGGAGAAAAATGAATCGTCGGACCTTTATGCACTCGTTGACCGGCATCGCAGCTCTGACCGCTTTTCCGAGGGCTAGAGGGCAAGTCGAAGAAAATAGTTCACCAGTCGAGTTGTTTTTTGACGGCAGTCAAATTGAGGCGTTGCGTGAGAAATGGCGTCTGCCTCTATTCCAGGCCCATGTGCAGGAAATGCTGGAAACGGACCTTGCAGCGGACCGGAATTTTCTGCTCAAGGAACTGGACTTGAACAATCATATCCGTCACATCGCCCGGGCGAATAAAATCGTCACCCGCGAAGCCTTTGTCTGGTTAATGACCGGGGACCGGGCTCGTTTGAATCTGGCCAAGCTGGCGTTAAAAAGAATCTTGGATTATCCGGTCTGGGATTACTTTCTCGAGGCCGGCGCCGATGTCATCGGATTGCAGCGTGCGCCGGAAACCACCATCGCGGTGAGCCTTGCCTATGATTGGCTGTATGATCAGTTGGATGAAAAGACCAGACAGCTTATCCTTGTACAGTTGGGTCCGAAAGGTTGCGAACCGTGTTTTAGAACTCTTTGGGGCCTGCGCTATCCCGAACGAGTAAAAGGCTGGGGGTATGCACCGGCGGCGAAGCTCGAACCCCGCGATTTCCGCCGATGGCCTTATTTTATCAGTCAGACCAACTTGAAGGCCATTCCGCTGAGCGGGCTGGCTGTCGGCGCCGCCGTTCTCCGCAAGCAGCATGCAAAGGCTGAAGAGTGGATCGAGATGGCCCAGTACAGCTACGAAACGCTGGCGCAGCTGTACAGTCCGGACGGAAGTTATCCGGAGGGAGGGGGCTACGGCGATTATACTACGTTCCATATGCTGATGACCCAAGCGGTCTTTAAACGCAAGCTGAAGGTGGATCTGTTCGATCGAGTGAACTATAACGGTTTTATCGAATTTATGATGGGTCTGCATATGCCGCATCACGCGGCCGTCGATGAGCGCGTCAATCTTGCGAATCGGGCGACCATTAATTCCGGAGATATGCCGCAGCGCAAAGATCTGACGGTGAATTTCGGCGATGCCGGCGGCGGGCTTCAGTCCAGTGTAGGATTTTATATCGCCGGCCAAACCAGGGATGGATTGGCGCAGCACATCGCCTTGCATCACGCCCGAGAGCATACGCCCTTTTCCATTTTTTGGTATGATCCGACGGTGCCGGATGAACCGCCCGAGGAGAGCGAGCATTTCAAGCATTTCGATCTGGACTGGATCGTTTATCGTACCGGGTACCGGGCGGAGGACCTTCTGGTCGCCATGCGCAGTGGATTGCCCGCCAATCATGAACACGCGGATCGCAACTCGCTGATCGTGGCCGCTCACAATGATATTCTACTGGCTGACATCAAACATCCGACCTATGATTACACGCACCCCGGTTGGATTCTGCGTACAAGTCCGGGCCATAACACCGTGCTCATCGACGGTCAGGGGCATCAATACCACGACGGGCGGGAGGGCACCAACATGGCTTTGGCTCAGGCAAAGATCCTGCGCAAAGGCCGCCGCCGTCACCTGGTCTATTGGAGCAGCGAGGCCACACACGCTTATGCGCTGGTGAATCCCGATGTGGCGTACGTTCAACGATCGGTCTTTATTTTGCCGGACATACCCCTGGTGGTGGTGGTGGACGGCATGGAGAAAAAAGAAAAGGAATCGATTTTTTCCAGCCGCTGGCACGTCGAGAACAGCGACGACAACGGCCGTCTGCACGTCCATGACGCCGGATTTGTCGTGCATCGTCCCAATGCCAAATTAGTGGCAGTTTGCGGAGAAGCCGGGGAGTGCACGATTCGTCAGGACCGTATGCCGATACCGCCCCGATACGGAGTATATCCTTATGTTCAGGTGGACCGCACCCAGCCCGCGCTCCGCAGCACCTTGACGCTGGCGGCCATGCCCCTGCCGGCTGATCAACGGGAGCCTACCATCGTCTTTCATCCGGACGGTTTGATCACGGTGGATCATCTCGGCAAGCATTTTGTCCTGCGTCTGCGGCACATCGGCCGAAATGTGCACCTCTATCGTGAGGCCTAAGTTTTTATTTGCTTTCATTTATTTTTTCTCTATTTTGTAATCTAAAAAGTCGCCTGGTCCGCTGCGCGGGGCGGTGACGATGAACTGTTGACGAGCCTTTTATCAGCAAGGTCCCGATGAGAATTTGATCGTCGGCAGTCGCTCTTGTAGGAAAGCCCGGGAGTGAGGGGTTGCGTATGTTGAAAACCTATGACATTATCGACGGCAAAGTCCAATGCGCCGAAGGCGCGGAAGGCCGCATTCTGGCCTTTTTCAATCCGGATGATCAGGAAAAAAAATATCTCACCGTCGATCTTAAAATCGATGAACACACCCTGAACTCTTCGCTCGACCCGGATGAGCTGGCGCGTATTGAATTCGAGCCGGATCATTTGGCGATGATCTATAAACGTCCGAAGAATTATTCCGCTGAAGATCTGCTGCTGTTTCGAGTGACCTCTATCGGCCTGTTCGTATTTTCCGACCGCATCATCATCGTATCTTCTGAAGAGCTGCCGTTGTTCGAGGATAAGCGCTTCAACAAAGTAACTTCTCTGAAAGATGTCATGCTCAAGATTTTTTTACGTTCCGTTTTTCATTACCTTGAGCATTTGAAAATCATCAACATGATCTCCGAGGATCTGGAGGACAAAATAAACCAGTCCATGGAGAACCGCTATCTGCTCAATCTGTTCACGCTGGAAAAGAGCCTGGTCTATTACCTCAACGCCATCAACGGCAATTCCATTTTGCTGCAAAAGCTGAAGAATTACACCAGCAAGATCGGCTTCACGCAAGAAGAGGAAGAGCTGCTCGACGATCTCATCATTGAAAATTCGCAGTGTTACAAGCAATCGGAGATTTATTCCAACATTCTGTCCGGCCTCATGGATGCCCGTGCCTCCATCGTCAGCAATAACCTGAACGTGCTGATGAAAACGCTCAACATCATCACCATCGGCATCATGGTGCCGACGTTTGTGGTCAGCGCTTTTTCCATGAACGTGTCGATTCCTCTTGAGAATAACCCTTTTGCGTTTATCATCATTCTCAGCTTGGCGCTCGTGTCGGTTGTCGCTTTTATGCTGTTCTGGCGGCTGAAAAAATGGTGATTTTTTGAATAGTTTCAGACTCTGCGGCATCTAATCAATACGCAAAAGGGCGACCTTTTTCACGGTCGAAGAGGTGCTTATGTCCTGTGATAAAATTTTACAACAGCTCTGTGATGAGTTGGCTGAAGACATCGATTCCCAAGTCTGCGAAGAGATCCGTCAGCATTTGCAAACCTGTCCGCACTGCAGCCGGCAACTTTCGTCTTTGCGAACCGTGGTGCAGCTGTACCGTTGTCTTCGCGAACAGGATGTGCCGGATGCCATCCATCATCGTTTGCTGACACTGCTGAATGTCGCGCAAGCGAAGGTTTGAACTGCTAGGGTTCTGTGGTGTACATTTAAACAATTTTCTTGACAAATACGCTTTGTTTTTGTATAATAAGGTGATTTTATGATCACCTTTTTTATTTTTGACCTTTTATAAAGGAAAAACATGGAAAAGCTGACTGCCAAGCAGAAAAAGGCGTTGCAGGTCATCATAAAAAAGACTCAGGAGCAGGGTTATCCTCCCACCCTCAAGGAGATCACTGAAAGTTTGGGGGCTGCGTCGCGCACAACAGCTGTCAAGTATTTAAATTTATTGGCACGAAAAGGATACATCCTCTGGGAGCGCAACAAAGCGCGCGGCATTCAGGTGCTGGGTTTACAGGAGGGGGATGGTCCTGAGCAGGGTTTGCCGTTGATCGGCACGATCACTGCCGGTCTGCCCATGCTGGCGGAGCAGAACATCGAGCGGTATGTTGCTGTGCCGCGTTTTTTGTTGCGGTCCGGAGAGCCGCATTTTCTGTTGCGGGTCGTGGGCGACAGTATGACCGGTGCAGGAATTTTACCGAATGATCTGGTGGTGGTGCGATCGCAGCAGGATGCAGAGCCGGGCGATGTGGTGGTGGCGCTCATCCAGGGGGAAGCCACGGTCAAGCGTTTGGCGGTAACCGCGACACAGCGCTATCTGAAAGCGGAGAATCCGGCTTATGCAGATATTTATCCGCAGGGAGAATGGAGGGTGCAGGGTAAGGTGGTGGCGTTGGTGCGTGAGGAGGTGGAGTAACAGGTTTGTTCGGTTCCGATGTTTTCGGTCAGCCCCGAAGGGGCGGTTTGTCCCAGCCCAGGGCGATAGCCCTGGGTAACCATGTGTTTTGGGGCAAGCCCCGAAGGGGCGACCGATTTTTTGTCGTGAAATTTAAGATAATGGATTGGCGCAAAAGGGCGATCTGAAGGAGGGGGTATGTCGCAATCATTGGCCAGAATGATCGTGCATTTGGTTTTCAGCACCAAGTATCGCAAACCTTAATTCGGGCTCACTGAAAAAGTGAATAATTGTTTGAAAAATTTACAAAAGGTCACTGTGA
>ERZ795059.193-NODE-193-length-86733-cov-12.002134_pt1 | contig 86733 bp, 87 predicted proteins | sample MGYA00375143_ERZ795059 | MGnify/ENA primary metagenome ERZ795059 (study PRJEB30188, sample SAMN05720168) | activated sludge metagenome | isolation source: Anaerobic digester | place: USA | collected 2015-01-07 ... | reverse complement strand
GCAGCGCGTCCTCACGACTGGGAAATCATCGGATCACGCGACCCATGGTTCGGCGTGCTGTCATCCAGCGAGTTCCGCGCCGACCAGATCGATGAGGACAAGCGCAAGCGTTTCTATGAAACCGGTGTGGAGGACATCGCGCAGGTCCTCGCCATGTTCGACACGGATTTCGGCGCGAGGCCCTCATCCGGCGCAGCACTCGATATCGGGTGCGGGGTGGGGCGGCTCAGCTATGCGCTGGCGCAGGTCATGCCGCAGGTCGCCGGCTATGACGTTTCGGAATCGATGCTGCAGATCGCACGCACCTATGCGCCAGCGAACCTGAAACTCTCCAGCAACCTGCCATCAGGCTCTTTCAGCTGGATCAACTCCTACATCGTCTTCCAGCATATCCCTCCGGCCGAAGGGCTGAAGCTGCTGAAGTCCTGCCTCGGTATGGCGTCCCCCGGCGCGTTCGCGAGCATCCAGATCACAGGCTGGCGCGATGGCGGCACAGCGACCAGGCCGCTGGCGGGCCTGCGCCGCAAGGCGCGGATGCTGCTGCATCGGGGCAAGGGCATGCAGGTGGACCCGCTGATTCAGATGCACGACTATAATTTCAGCGATGTGATGAAGTGCTTCGTGGAAGCGGGTTTCGATCGTGTGGTCCTGCATCCCACCTACCACGCGCCGCACCATGGCGTCTGGTTCATCGCTCGCAAGTCGGCTTAGCGAAGCCTGCCTAGTCAGCGATCGAGCGCTGCGCCTCCAGGGCGGGGCGCGCCATATCCTGCAGCCGGCGCTCGAAGTTGGCCGTCAGCTGTGCCAGCGTTTCGCGCTCGGGATTACGGCCGCCGTCAAACAGGTTCAGCGGATCACGTGGCTTGGCGTCTGCCGTCACCGAGATGAGCGGCATGCCGCCAGAAATGTCGAGCAGCAGCGCTTCGCCCGACGCGCGGTCATCCTTGTCGATATCTCCGCGCAGGCTGGCGAACGTATCCTGGAACCAGCTGCCATCCGATTTATAACTGCGCTGGCCGTCATTGGTCGCATAGATGATCACGTTGTTGAAACCGGCCGCCGCCGCCATCTGGCGCGCCACCATCGCGCAGCTCGCCGCGCCTTCAACCTGTGGCGGCGCAAGGTTCAGCATGTCGCGCGGCTGGATCGGCTGCAGGGTTTCCACCAACCCGCCAAGCCGCGTCTGCATCGCGTTCCAGTAGTTCTGCTCATCGCCACGGATCTGCACAAAGCCGTTGGGCGCAACCCGCGCATAGGCCAGCCGCATCGGCCACTGTATCGCCGGCTGCGCATTGGCCAGCGGCAACAGAGCGATGCTGCCAAAGCCGAGCGCGCCGAGGCGCAGGGCCGCACGCCGTGTGAGGATAGGGGATGAAAGCGCCATGGGAGAAAACCTTGTGCCGCCTTGGTTTCCACCTTGTTAACTCCTGGCGTGTTCTCAATTCGTTCGTGCGGTGCGATACCTGTCGGGAATGGACCAGATGATTCGAATTCTCGGCGTCGATCCGGGCCTGCGCCATACCGGCTGGGGCGTGATCGCCATGGACGGTCCGCGCCTGACGTGGATCGCGCACGGCGTCATCAAGCCGGATACGGACGCCGACATGGCTGATCGTCTGGCCGAACTGTGCGTTCAACTGCGCGCCGTAGTCGAACAACACGCGCCGAACGAAGCCGCGATCGAAGAGACATTCGTCAACATCAATCCGCGTTCAACGCTTCTGCTCGGTCAGGCGCGCGGTGCGGCTATGGCGACGCTGGCGGGCGCTGGCCTGAAAGTGGCCGAGTTCGCCGCAACGAAAGTGAAGCAGTCCGTCGTCGGCACGGGCGCGGCCGACAAGACGCAGGTCGCCTTCATGGTGCGCCGCCTCCTGCCGAAAGCTGGCGAGGTCAAAGCTGATGCCGCCGATGCGCTCGCAGTCGCCATCTGCGGCGCACACCACCGTCCGCTGTCCCATCAAGGGCTCGCCCAGCAAAGGCAGAAGGCATGATCGGCCGTCTCAAGGGTGTCATCGCCGCGACGGGTGAGGGGCAAGCGCTGATCGACGTCTCGGGCGTCGGCTATCTCGTCCACGCGGGTTCACGCACGCTGGGCAAGCTGACCATTGGCGAAGCGGCCGAACTGTTTGTTGAAACGCAGATGTCTGAGAGCAGCATCCGCCTGTTTGCCTTCGTCTCAGGCGAGGAGCGCGCCTGGTTCGCGCGCCTGCAGGATGCCCCCGGCGTCGGCGCCAAGATCGCGCTCGCCATTCTCGACACGCTGAGCCTGCCGCAGCTGATGGACGCGATCGCGCTCGGCGACACCACGGCCATCTCGCGCGCCAACGGTGTCGGCAAGAAACTGGCCGAACGCATCGTCACCGAGTTCAAGGGCAAGCCGCCGCCAATGGGTCTGTTCGCCGCCAGCTTCGCAGCGACGACCACCGTAGCGCAACCCGTCGCCACCGGCGCGCGCGCCGCGGCGATCTCGGCGCTGGTCAATCTCGGCTACAATTCGTCGGACGCCTCGCGCGCCGTGGCGCAAGCTGCGCGCGATGCCGGCGATGATGCCAAGGAAGCCGCGCTCATCCGCGCCGCCCTGAAAGCTCTCGCGCCAGCGAACTAGGCCGCGCGAGCGATCTCCGCTGCGGCGTGCAGGACAAGGCCGACAAGCCCGCCGATCACCGTGCCGTTGAGCCTGATATACTGCAGGTCTCGGCCAACGTTGGATTCCAGCTTCTCGACCACCGTCGCTGAATCCCAACGTCGGATCGTTTCGGACACCAGCCGAGCTACATCCTCGCCATGCCGATCCGCCAGCTCCGCCAGCAGCGACCGCAACCGCGCATTCAGCGCATTCCGCACGCTAGGCTCGCGCAGCAGCCCCGCGCCGAGATTGATCAGCGCGCCCTCAAGCCATGACCGCAGCCTGCCATTTGGCGAGGCGCAGTCACGGCGAAGCGCCGCCTTGAACTCGCTCCAGCCCGCTTCAACAGCCTGGCCCACCGAAGGATGCGCCGCCGCTTCCTTGATCCAGCCCCCCACACGCGCCTGAAGCTCGGGATCGTCGCGCAGATCGTCTGCAAACTTCGACACGATCTCGTTCAATTGCGTCCGCAGCGGATGTCGCGGATCGGACGCCACTTCGTAGAGCAGGTCGTTCACCGCATTGATGACCGTATCCGCCACCTTCTTGTCCGCGCTGACGAAGCGCATCAGCCAGCCAGACCGGCCGCGGATCTTCTCGTGCACCAGATCCTTGTTTTCTTCGAGCAGGTGATAGCCCTGCGTTAGCAACGCATCGAGGATGACCTGATGGCGCCCCTGTTCGGCCAGCGCTTCCAGCACCGAGCCAAACGCCGGCGCAACACGCGCGCCCTCAGCCGCCTCCGCCGCCTGCTGGCGCAGGAAGGCTGCAACCGTCTCATCGTCCAGCGCATCAAGCAGGGCAGGCACTGCCTGCACAAGTCCGCCCGCCAGCGCGCTCGACTGCGCCGGATCAGCTAGCCACTTCGCCAGCGATTCAGACAGGTCCTTGTCCTTCACCCGGTCAGCGACGAGCTCGCCCTTCAGGAAGTTGTCCGCGATGAAGCGGCCCACTGCGTCGGCAATGCGATCCTGATTGTTCGGGATAACCGCGGTGTGCGGGATCGGCAGGCCCAGCGGCCGCCTGAAAATCGCGGTGACGGCAAACCAGTCGGCCAGGCCGCCAACCATCGCCGCCTCGGCAAAGGCGCGCACGAAGCGCCAGTGCATGTCCCAGTCCTGCCCGGGCGGCTCCCACAGGTGCGAGAACACGAACAGCGCCATGATCAGCACCAGCACGCCGTTGGCGAGCCGCCGCATGCGGATCAGACGCACATAACCGCTATCGACGGTCTTTTTCGAATCCGGGGAAGGCGACGTCATCGTGTCGCGGACGGGAGTGTAATCGCCGTTTTCATAGGCCATGGTATAGCGCGAACCGGTTCTGCCGAGCGATATCGGTGTAACGCAGAACTCGAGGCCAAGGTCGGGGGTGAAACGATGCCGCTTGCAGAAATCATAGGGGGTGCAGCGGCGTTTCTCACAACGGCTTCCTTCCTGCCCCAGGCGGCAAAGGTCGTGCGTACGCGCGAAACCCACGCCATCTCGCTCACCATGTACGCAATGTTCACGGCAGGCATCCTCTGCTGGGGCATATATGGCGTCATGACGCTCCAGTGGTCGATCATCATCGCAAACGTTATCACGTTCGTGTTGGCGTCGATCATCCTTGGAATCAAGGTGATCAGCGTGCTGAAGCCTGAAACGCAGAAGTAGGCTGTGGCTCCCGAGCACCCCGCGCCTTAACGCGTCCTTCGTTCCTCAAGTGTTCCCTTCGCGCACGAACTGGGGCACAAGGCGGGCATGGCCAGAGACGGCGACATTACAGATCCCGAACGCCAGCCCGGCGAAACCATCGACCGCGCGTTGCGGCCGACGGCGTTCGACGATTTCACCGGCCAGCAGGCCGCCAAGGCTAACCTGAAAATCTTCGTCTCCGCCGCTCGCAAGCGTGGCGACGCGCTCGACCACGTTCTGCTCTCGGGCCCGCCCGGTCTCGGCAAGACGACGCTCGCCCAGATCCTCAGCCGCGAAATGGGCGTCGGCTTCCGCGCCACCTCCGGCCCCGTCATCGCCAAGGCGGGCGATCTCGCCGCGCTGCTGACGAACCTCGAGCCGCGCGACGTCCTGTTCATCGACGAGATCCACCGCTTGCCGGCGCACGTCGAGGAAATCCTCTATCCCGCGATGGAGGATCACTCACTCGATCTGATCATCGGCGAAGGTCCCTCCGCCCGCTCGGTGAAGATCGACCTGCCGCCCTTTACGCTGGTTGGCGCCACGACGCGCGCAGGTCTCCTCTCCACGCCGTTGCGCGACCGCTTCGGCATTCCGATCCGTCTCGAATTCTACACGCGCGAAGAACTTGGCTCGATCGTGAAGCGGGCAGGGCTGAAGGTTGGCGCCAACATCACGCAGGATGGCGCCGAAGAGATTGCCGGCCGTTCGCGCGGCACGCCGCGCATCGCTATCCGCCTGCTGCGCCGCGTCCGCGATTTCTGCGAAGCCGATGGCGTGAAGATCGATCGCAAGGGCGCATCAAATGCGCTGGCCCGCCTCGAAGTCGACGAAGATGGCCTCGATGCGCTCGACCGCCGCTACCTACAAGCGCTGGTCAAAACCTACAGTGGCGGGCCCGTCGGCGCAGATACGCTCGCTGCAGCTCTTTCCGAAGCGCGCGACGCCATCGAGGAAGTTATCGAACCCTATCTGATGCAGCAGGGTTTGGTCGCCCGCACGCCACGCGGCCGCGTCGCCACGCCGAAAGCATGGGAGCGTGTCGGCCTCAAACCGCCCGCCGCGTTCCAGCAACCCTTGTTCGATGAAGACGAAGCCTAGCGCTTCATCTTCCTTCGCGCCCGATGACAAACGGTTGCGCTTGGCGTGGGCTGCTTGACGCGGGTAGGGGCGCAGCTATCGATGGCCCCAACACAAGATAAAAACGGGAGGACGAGATGACCTACATGCGCACGCTCGGCGTGACTCTGCTCGCAACCATGCTGCCCGCATGCGTTGTAGTCCACGAACGCAAAGTTGTTGAAGCTCCGGCCGTCGCCGCTGCGCCCGCGCCGGTTGCGGCTCCTGTCGCCGCAATGGCTGCTCCGCCCACAGCGCCGGTCGCCCCGACGCCGGCAGCCGCCCCGGCCACGCCGCCGCCGCTGCAAGTGCCGAACCCCAACTACGTCACCATCCCGATGGAAATCGTGATCAACAAGCCGGTGAAGGAAGTCTGGGCCCGCATCGGCAAATACTGCGACATCACCGAATGGCTGCAGCTGGCGGGCACCTGCTCGATCACATCGGGCAAGGAGGGCGAAGTCGGCGCAGTCCGCACGGTGGGCGCTGAAATTCTCGTCGCCAAGACCGAGTATTCCTACGCCTACACCCAGCCGGTGCGCGAAGGCCGCCCGTACAACCTCTATCACGGCAATCTCGAAGCCCGTCCGATCGACGCGAAGAGCACGAAGATGCTCTACACGCTGATCTACGATCTCTCGCTCGTGCCGGGTGACGATGCCGCGAAAGCAGCTGACGTCGAACGCCGCCGCGTGGCTTTCACGCGCGGCCTCAACAACATGAAAATCCTGGCTGAAGGCGGCAAACTTCCCCCGCCGCCGGCTCCTGCTGCACCGGCCGCTACGCCCGCACGCAACTAGGGTCTGCCCAAACAACCACACGCCCTCGTCCCAACAGGCGAGGGCGTTTCTGCGTCTAGAGTCTGCGCTCGCCGAACTGCGTTTCGATCTGCTCGCGCACCTGCGTCATCGACGAAATGCTCGCACGCGTGAGATTGGCGATATCGCGATCGAACGGCTTGTCCGCCACCGCGAACGCCGCAGCCGACCACGCAATCCCGCGCTGCATCACCGGGCCCATCTGCGGAATGCCCAGCCGCCCCAGCCAGCGCGAAATGCCCGCGCTGTCCGAACGCTGCGCCGCTTCCAGCATGGCAAGGATCGCAGCCTCGTCCCACGTCACGCCGCGCACGCACAGCCAGCCCAGCGTCAGCTTCCGCTTGCTCTCCGCAGACAGCGTATGCGCCAGGATCGTCGCCCCACGCGCCGCCGTCACGCCTTGCGATCCGAGATGGCTCTCGAACGCTTCCACCAGCCGCGGGCAACGCCCACGCCCCGCCGCGATCAGCCGCAACGCGCCCAGCATCAGCCGCTCGCTCGCACCCAGGGCGCACAGGTTCACACCGGGAATGAGTTCATGGTCCTGCATGCGGTCTCTCCTTTGGCGCACGGATCTCCCGTGGCCATCGATCGTCGGATCGGGCGTCTGGATGCTGTTGAAGCGTTGTAGCTCAGCGACTCATGTTTGCACATGCGACTAAGTCGCAACTGAACTCAAGACTGCGGGAAGGGGGAAAGCAAGCAGGAAATGTGAGGCGCGAGCGGCGGAAAAGCCGCCAGATCGTAGGGTGCATTGAAGCGAAGCGGCAAATGCACCGCCAGCGCCAAACGCCAGCACGGTGCATCAAGATGCCCTCTACGCGTTCCGTGCCGCGGACAGAGTAGCCCTCATGGTGAGCAGCGCATCAAAGATGGGCGTCCGTCGAACCACGAGGGCGTAACCCGCTACTGCGCCTTCGCAGTCCGTTCCTTCAGCGTCTTCTCGAAGTCGCCCTCAAGCTTCGCGATCAGCACGCCGAGCGCATCCGGATCAACGAACGCTGCTTGCGACTTATCCGCTTTCGCTTTCGCGCTCTTCTCCAGCAGCCCGAAGAACTCGGGATGCGGGGCGAGGGGGATGTCCGCCTTCATGCCCTTCATCTTCTTGAACGTCGCGCGATAGTCCTCGACGATCCCGTCATACTGCAGCGGCGGGGTGATGCGGTTCGCCGCCACCGTCGCCGAGCAGAACACCAGCACATCATACGTCTTGCCCGCCTCGGTCGCCTTCGCGCCCCAGGACGTGCAGCCTTTGGAATGGCCCGGCGTCAGGTGCGCCGTCAGCTCGATCCCTTCGAGCTTCACCGTGTCGCCATCCTTCAGCACGCGATCCACCTTCACCGGCGGCGCGCTCATCGCCTTGACGTTCTCGCTGCCGAGATAGAAGCCGCCCTCGATGGCCGATACATCACCCTCCATCACTTCGAGCTTCGCGCCGGTATCTTTCTTCAGCTGCGCCAACCCGCCCGAATGGTCATAGTGCGCATGGCTGTTCAGCAGGATCTTCACATCACTCAGCTTGAAGCCCAGCTTGGCAATGTTCGCTTCGATAATCGGCGCACCCGGTGGCGTCGCGCCGTCCAGCAGCACATGCCCTTTCGGTCCAGTGAACAGGTAGGCGCCCAGCCCCTCGGTACCGACATAATAGATGTTGCCTGCGATGTGGAACGGCTCGGTCGGCTTGTTCCAGTTGGCCTGCGCGAATGCCGGCGCGGCGCCCATCACTGCCGCCAAGGCAAGGCCGGCCCCGATCAACGACTTCATGCTCTTACTCCAACGAATCCTGTTGCGTCCCGTTACGAGCGGCACACTATCCTCAAGCGCCTGCCGAAGGCGAGCCGCAAGGTGCAGAAGGCAGCCGCCGGAAGAAGGTGACGTTATGAAAGTGATTGGTGCGCACTCCATCCTCTATTCAAAGGATGCCGAAGCGGATCGCGCCTTCCTGCGCGACGTTCTCGCGTTTCCGCACGTTGATGTTGGTCATGGCTGGCTGATCTTCGGCCTCCCGCCCTCTGAACTCGCCATCCATCCCGGCGAACAAGGCGACAGCCAGGAATTTTATTTCATGGTCGATGATGTGAAGGCGTTCATCACGGAGATGGAATCGAAAGGCCGCGCTTGCACGCCTGTTTCGGAACAGCGCTGGGGCAGCCTCACAACGCTCACGCTTCCCAGTGGCGCAACCGTCGGCGTCTATCAGCCGAAGCATCCGCGCCCGCAGAACCCGGAATAACAAACAAGACCAACCACATCGGCAAGCGCATGGTGAAGGTCAGCTTGGCGCCCCGCCCCGTCCTAGTTCGAAGCGGGCAGGGACTTCGCAACGCCCTCTTCGCGCGGATCGGCTCCACCGATGAGTCCGTTCGGCGTCACCTGGATCACATGCGTGCCGCTGTAGAGATCTTCGTCGACGATCTTCCAGCCCAGCGCCTTCAAGGCGTTCTTCATCGCCGGCGCCATGCGCGAGGCTTCCACCGCAATGTCCGGCGTACGCGCGAACACGGCCGATGTGCCCACGGCTTCCTGCGGCGTCTGCTTCCAGTCGATCACGCCGATGATCGTGCGCGAGACGGATGCAATGATGGTGCTTCCGCCCATCGAGCCCGCCACCATCGCCAGCTCGCCATCCTTGTCCGTGATGATCGACGGCGACATGGATGAGCGCGGCGCCTTGTGCGGCGCCACCGCATTGGCCACCGGCTTCCCGTCAATGACAGGCACAAGCGAGAAGTCGGTCAGCTGGTTGTTCAGCCAGAAGCCATAGCCCGGCGCCATCCGGTGCGAGCCATATTCGGACTCGATCGTCGCCGTCAGCGACACGGCATTGCCATAGCCATCCACGACTGAAAGGTGCGTCGTGCCATGCTCCTGCATAGCCTCGCTGCCCCACTTGTTGCGCAGCGCTTCACCTTTTGGCGTCCCGACGGGCATGACTGCCGGGCCCTTGCTCAGATCGATCAGCTTCGCCCGCGCGTCGAGATAGGCCGGCGCGATAAGCTCTTTCGTCGGCGCTTCAACGAAGCGGTCATCGCCCATGTAGTGGTCGCGATCGACATAAGAGAGCCGGCTCGCCCACACATACGCCGCCCAATCCTGCACATTGCTCGGCCCGACCGGTTGCGGCCGTGCGCGCTCATACAGGCTCAGGATCGACAGCATCGCGTTCGCGGAGGAGGGCGATGGCATCGTGCAGACCTGATAGATGCGATACGGTCCGCAAAGCGGATCGAGCCTGCGCGGTTTGAACGCCTGCAGATCCGCAACCGTGAGCGTGCCAGCACGCGGCTGGCGCTGCGCCGCAGAGACGATCGCCTCCGCAATCGCGCCTTGCGTCATGGCCTTGGGGCCATCCGCAGCAATCGCGCGCAGCGTCTTCGCATAGGCCGGGTTCTTGAACACATGGCCCTGCGGCCACGGCTTGCCCGATGCATCGAGATAGAGCGCCCGCGCTTCCGGGTCGCTCTCCAGCGTCGCCTTGTTGTCCGAGAAACTCTTGGACAGGCGCGGCCCAACAACGAAGCCTTCCTCAGCAAGCTTGATCGCCGGCTCGAACAGTTTCGCCCACGGCAGCTTGCCATGTTGCTCGTGCACCAGCTTGAACATCGGGATCAGCGCCGGAGTGCCGATCGATTTGCCGCTCGCCTGCGCCAGCGGGAAGTCCAGTGGCTTGCCATCCACCATGAACATGTCGGGCGTCGCGCCTGCCGGCGCCCATTCGCGGCCATCATAGGCGTCGATCTTCTCGCTCGCGCCCGTGTAGTGGATCAGGAAGCCGCCGCCGCCGATGCCGGACGATTCCGGCTCCACCAGTCCTAGCGTCACTTCAACCGCAATCGCTGCATCGATCGCCGTGCCGCCCGCGCGCAGCATCTCCAGTCCGGCCTCGACCGCCAGCGGATCAGCCGCCGCCACCATTGCCTCGCCGGTCGGCTTCGCCTGTTCCTGCGGCCCTGTGCACGCGACCGCAACGCCAAGCGCCACAACGCTGACAGCGAACAGACGAACGGATGCGAACATGCAGGCTCTCCCACGCGGTGTATCCCGCCTGTCACCAGCCTTATCCCCTGTCGTCAGAAACACAAACGGCGGCCCGGTAGGGGGCCGCCGCTGTTCTGTTTGATACCGTGTCTAGCTTTAAGCGCCCGAGGGGTCCTAAGCGCCTTGCGGTTCCGGCTCTGCGCCATAGCCGCCATCGGACTTCGGCTTCTTCTTGATCACCGGCACGGCCGAGGTCGGGCCCGACGGGGTGTCATCCGGACGATCCGGGCGCTTGCCCTTCACGAGGTCCGTGATCTCTTCGCCAGACAGCGTCTCGTACTCGAGCAGGCCTTCGGCGAGCGTCACCCAGTCAGCATGTTTCTCGGTCAGCACGCGGCGCGCATCACTGATGCCGCCAACCACCAGTGCGCGGACTTCTTCCTCGATCTTGCGCGAGGTTTCTTCCGACACGTGGCTCGACTTCACCAGCTGGTTGCCCAGGAAGACTTCGCCCTGGTCTTCCGCATAGTCCACCGGACCAACCGCATCCGAGAAGCCCCAGCGCGTGATCATCGCACGGGCAAGACGCGTCGCCTGCTGGATGTCCGAAGCTGCACCCGCGGTGACATTATCCGCGCCGAACTTCAGTTCTTCCGCAACACGGCCGCCCATCAGGATGGCGAGACGCGAGATCATCTCGGTCTTGTTCATCGACAGCTTGTCGTCGGTCGGCAGCTGCATGACCATGCCCAGAGCACGGCCGCGCGGAATGATCGTCGCCTTGTGCACCGGATCGGCAGCGGGAACGTTCATCGCAACGATGGCGTGACCGGCTTCGTGCCAGGCCGTCAGCTCTTTCTCTTTCTGCGACATAACCATGGACTTGCGTTCCGGCCCCATCAGGACCTTGTCCTTGGCGTCTTCGAATTCGCGCATGCCGACCGAGCGCTTGCCACGACGGGCCGCAAGCAGGGCAGCCTCGTTCACGAGGTTCGCAAGGTCAGCGCCCGAGAAGCCCGGCGTGCCGCGCGCGATCGTTTTCGCCTCGACATCCTTGGCGATCGGCACATTGCGCATGTGCACCCGGAGGATCTTCTCGCGCCCAATGATGTCGGGGTTGCCGACAGTCACCTGACGGTCGAAGCGGCCCGGACGCAGCAGGGCAGGGTCAAGCACGTCGGGGCGGTTGGTCGCCGCGATGATGATGATGCCTTCGTTGGCCTCGAAACCATCCATCTCGACCAGCAGCTGGTTGAGTGTCTGCTCGCGCTCGTCGTTACCACCGCCGAGGCCTGCGCCACGGTGACGACCGACAGCGTCGATCTCGTCGATGAAGATGATGCACGGCGCGTTCTTCTTGGCCTGCTCGAACATGTCGCGCACGCGGCTCGCGCCGACGCCGACGAACATCTCGACGAAGTCCGAACCAGAGATGGTGAAGAACGGCACGTTGGCTTCACCCGCGACCGCACGCGCGATCAGGGTTTTACCCGTACCCGGCGGGCCGACCAGCAGCGCGCCTTTCGGAATCTTGCCGCCCAGGCGCTGGAACTTCGACGGGTCCTTCAGGAAGTCGACGATCTCTTCGAGTTCTTCCTTGGCCTCGTCCACGCCTGCGACGTCATCGAACGTCACGCGGCCATGTTTTTCCGTCAGCAGCCGCGCCTTCGATTTGCCGAAGCTCATCGCGCGTCCGCCGCCGCCCTGCATCTGGCGCATCAGGAAGAACCACAGGCCAACGATGAAGAGCAGGGGAAGCGCCGAGAAGATATAGCTGAGGATCGTGCCGCCGCCCTCGCTATCCTCGAACTTAACGTTCACGCCCTTGGCCGTCAGCTTCTGGCCGAAGTCGAACTCCAGCTGGTCGCGCACCATCACGACCTTCTTGCCGCCCACGTCAGCCGTCACTCGGTCGCCCTTGATGGAGACGTCGCGGATCTGCTGCGTATCAACCTGCTTCATGAACTCGGAGTACGAGATCTCCCGCGCCCCCGACGTGCCTGACGATGAGGTCATCACCGTCACGAGCGCGATAAGGAGGAATAGCACGACGCCAAGAAGCGCCAGGTTGCGCATGTTCATCAGCGACAGCCTTTCAAAGGGATGCGTAGGACGCTCAAGATAGGGGGGATAATCGCCGAAAACGAGTGCTGAACGGTTAAGCGCATGTCACTTTACTGCGTCTTTTTCGCGTTTTCGGCTACGTATCCAGCACTTTGGCCACCGGATCGGCCAGCAAGGCGTGGGCCCGGTCCCATGCGGGGGGCGCTGCGTCATCCGCCCCGCGCCTTGGCGGTGCAGCCGAAAACCCGATGGATTGCCCCTTTCGGCGCACCCACGCGCCCGCCAGGGTCATACCTCCGGAGAGCCCCCCCGCCTCGACCAGCCGTCCGGACAGCCGCTCCAGCGCCTCCCGCCTTGGCACAGTTTCCGCCCCGCCAGCCGCCATGACGAGCGCTTCCACCAGCCGCAGTTTCGCGTCCGCCGCCATGCCCGAAACCACCGCCATCGGCAGGGTCGTTTCGCTGCCATCGTGGCGGCAGAGCTCAAGCGCCGCCCGCGCCCCTGAAAGGGCGTTCGCCCGCGCATCCACTGCCGCGCGCATGATGCGGACAATCCTCTCCCGCGCCTCGGGCTCAAGCCGCGCAACAAGCTGCCGTGTCCGCACGCGCTCATAACGCTCCGCCTCGTTCGACGGATCGTCGATCCAGGTCAGCGATCGCGCGCGCAATTCCCCGCGCAGCTCTTCCCGCCCGAACGCCAGCAGCGGCCGGCCAAGCTGCAGTCCGCGTCCCTCCGGCCAGACAGGCGAGGGCGCCAGAGGCAGCGGCCCCGCCAGCCCATGCCACCCCGATCCCTTCCGCGCCCGCATCAGGAATGTCTCGATCCGATCATCGCGCGTATGGCCCAGCGCAATCAGCCCCGCACCCCGGCTTTTGGCCCATCCAGCAAGCAGCGCATGCCGCGCTCGCCGCGCCTCAGCCTGACCCGGTGCACCGCCCGACCGCCCGAAATGGCTCCACGTCAGAATGTCATGCGCCACGCCAAGCCGTTCGCAGATCGCCGCCACACCTTCGGCCTCCGCCAGCGCCTCCGGCCGCAACCCATGATCCACCGTCGCCGCAATCACGTCCCGCCCGCGCGCCCGCGCCCACTCCGCGCCAATCACCAGCAGCGCCAACGAATCCGACCCACCCGAAACCGCCAGCCCGATCGTCGAATGATACCCCGCCAGGAGATCAAACGCCGTCATCGCGCGCGCGGCTAGCGTGCGGCCATCATCATCGTTTTGCGAATGATCGCTCAGGTGCCTGATCCTGCAGGGGCTGTTCTGCGCATTCTAAGTTACTTCCCCAACTTGTCATCCCGGCCGAAGCGAAGCGGAGAGCCGGGAACCATCGATAGACCATCGTGCACTCACAATAGGTCCCGGATAGCGCTACGCGCTTCCGGGATGCCAATCAGTGCAAGCGATAGAACGCGGCAAACCTGTAGGGTGCATCTTCAGATGCACCGTGCCAGCATCGGGCGCTGGCGGTGCATTTACGCTCCGCTCCAATGCACCCTACGGACCTGCTGGCGATCGCCGTGAGCTACTTCAGCCCCAGCACGTCCTTCTCATAGATCTCCAGCAGCTGGCGCCAGATATCCAGCGTGTCCTCGAAATTGTCCGCGGTCACGCCGGCGTCGAGGTTCACATCCATCTGCAGCTTCACCTGCGTCGCGTCATAGGTCACACGCACATAGCGCCAGCGTGCATTGAACGCATTGGCCGTGTCGCCATTCAGCGTCGCAGGCTTCGCCGCCTGGCTCATCATCTGGATGGAGTTGCAGGTCAGGCCCTGCTCACATTCGTAGAACTGGATCACATAGTCCGAGCGCGAAATCCGCCCGGTGATAACAGGATCGCCCTTGGTGTCCGAGCGCAGCTCGACGCGATACCCCGTCTTCTCCATGAAGCGCGCAATGCCCGCAGGATCGGAGGCGTCGAACATGCCTCCACGCACCCGCTCGGCCGAAGGCGGCGTCTGGGCTGTCGCCATCGGCGCAAGCCCGGCGGCCATCGCAATGGCGATGCTCGAAGCAAGAAGAGAAGAGGCGTGTTTCAGCAATCGCACGTCATGCAGCCCGTGTTTGCAGCCGTTCTGGCGTGAGTCGAAGGTCAGCCCCAGCCGTAACGTGCGATGCCTTAATAACTCTTAGCGAGTTACGAACACTTCGCGTACTGGCGTTCCTGCGCAGCCATCTGCTTGGCGACGGCGGACGCTTTGGGGAACTGCTTGCCCATCATGTCCAGCGTCTTGCAGCTGTCGGCGGTCTTGCCCATGCCGCGCATCGCACGCGCCAGCTTGACCATGCCGGTCGCGGCGTTCGGCGAGTTCGGATACGACTTGATCAGCTTGGCATAGGCGCCCGAGGCGTCAGCGAAGTTGTCCTGATAGAGCAGGCTTTCGCCGAGATAGTATTGCGCGTCGGCAGCTTTGCCGCCCTTCGGGAATTTGGTGAGGTAGCTGGCGAAGGCCTGCTGCGAGCCGGCGAAGTCGCCGCCAAGCAGAAGCGCGTGCGCCGAGTTGAAGAAGCCTTCCTCGTCCTGCGGCAGGGCCGCGAGATCGACGGTGGGATTGGCCGGCGCCGGGGCAGGCGATGCGTTGGTGCTCATGCTGGCGGATGCCTGCGCGCCCGGCAGCGTGATCGCCGCCGAACCGCCTGAGGCGGAGGAGGGAACAGGCGCACCGCCACGGGCGTCTTCCATGTTCTCAACGCGGACCAGCAGGGCGTTGTAGTCGGTCTCCAGCTTTTTGCCGCGCTGGTTGGCTTCGTCCGCCGCACGGCGCGCGTCGCTCAGCTGCGCGCCCAGCATTTCGGAGCGGTCAGTCGCGCGGCGCAGGTCGGATTCAAGCTGCTCGACGCGCTGGCGGAGCTGTTCGACGGCCGGGTCTGGCGCGGCGGTATAGGGCTGGGAGTTGAAAACCTGCGCATGAGCGCGCGGGGTGAGGACAAAGGCGGCCGCCACAAATGCAAAACCCGCCAGCGCGACCCAACGGAACTGGATCTGACGGACGGGTACGGCGATGGCGCGGGCCCTCGAGGCAGGGCGAACCGATGTCTTGCGAACCATGTTTTGGCGATAAATCCCGGTGCGTTTCATGGCCAAAAATGTATCCGCCGCCCGGGCCAGAAATGTGGCGAACCGGGCGGCGGACTGCACTTTTACGTCAGCAGTTACGAAACTGCCTCAACGATGATGTTCGAGAACGAGTTACGGTTACGAGCCCAGGCGGCTTCGTCGTGGCCCGGGTCGAGCGGCTTGTCCTTGCCGAACGAGATGGTCTGGATGCGGGTTCCCGCGATGCCTTGCGATTGCAGGTATTGCGAGACCGACTGCGCGCGACGGTCGCCGAGAGCGATGTTGTAGTCGCGGGTGCCGCGCTCGTCGGCGTGACCTTGGACTTCAACGCGCGTCGACGGGTACTGCTTCAGCCAGGTGATCTGGGTGGCCAGGGCGCGGCGGTCAGCGTCGTCCAGGTTGTACTGGTCGTAATCGAAGTACACGCGGTCCGTTGCTTTGGCTGCGAAGTCAGCCTTCGAGCCCGGAGCAGTGCCCGGCGTCGGGTTGCTGGGGATCGGGGTCGGCGCGATAGGCGCCGGGCGAGGGGCTTCAGCGACCACCGGCGGAGGCGTGGGCTCCGGTTTCGGGTTGGAAGCGCAAGCTGTTGCGAAGAGCGAGGCTCCCGCGAGAAGTGAAAGACCGAGTGACCGCATAAGAATAGACTCCATTGTTCCCGTCGCGCCCCCCAAGAAGGCGCGTTATCTAGTTTCCGGCTTTAGTACCTGCGATTTGCGATGGTTTTGCAAGTCTGACCGACCCTGAGTACGACTGCTGTAGCAACATACTTCGGAGTTTTTGTGGCAAAGCAGGGGTAACATTGCAATCGAGTAATGAAATATACGCGGGAATTCCCGGTCAATTCATTCGCTTGCCGCAATACGTTGCATTTCGGTCCCACTAACCTGTCTTCGACAGGCAAACTAACCTGAAACGCGAATTTCCGCAGGCGCCTTACTGCTGGGCAGCGTCGACCTTCAGAAGCGGTCCCCAGGTCGGGTTCGTGGCATCCCGAGGGGTCGTCATCCGGCGAAGGTTACGTCCCGTCAAGTCGATGCTCCAAAGCTTCGGTCCGGCGCCGCGTGAGGCGGTCCGTTCGAAGGCGATGACGCGGCCATTGGGCGACCAGGTCGGGCTCTCGTCCTGATAGCCATCCGTCAGGATGCGCATGCCCGAACCATCCGTCCGGATAACACCGATAGAGAACTTGCCGTCGCCCTGGCGCGAGAACGCGATCCAGTCGCCGCGCGGCGACCACACCGGATCGGTGAACCGGCCGGAGTCAAACGTGATGCGGCAGGTCGTGTCGCGTCCGCCCTTGGGGCAGTTCATCTGCGCGCCGTCTTCGCGCATGATGTAGAGCTGCGGTCCAAGGCCACGGTCCGACACGAACACCAGCATCTTTCCATCTGGCGAGAAGGACGGCGAGGTATCGATCGCCGCGTCATTCGTCAGACGGCGCTGCGTGCGGCGCGCCAGTTCGATCACATAGATGTCCGAGTTGCCGCCCACCGCGCGTGACAGCGCGATCGAGCGTCCATCCGGCGAGAAGCGCGCCGAATAATCCATCGAGTTCGGCCCCTCAGCCAGCACTTCCTGACGGCCCGTCTCGATGTCGTAGAGATACGTGCGCAGCAGCGTTGCGCCCGGGTATTTCGGGTCCGGCACGTAAGCGCCGTAGAGAATGCGCTGATCCGTCGGCGAGAAGCGCGGGTTGATCACCGAGGTAAAGCCCGACAGCAGGAACTCCGCATTCGCGCCATCCTGGTCCATGATCGCCAGGCGGCCACGCACCATGTCCTCGCCCGGCGTCTTCGAGACGAACACCACGCGGCTGTCGAAGTAACCGCCATCGCCCGTCAGCTGCGAGAAGATGTCGTCCGCCACGCGGTGCGCCAGACGGCGCCAGTTCAGCGGCGTCACCACCGTGTACTGCCGCGCAAACTGCTGCGACTGGCCGAACACGTTGTAGAGACGGAACTGCACCGTCATGTTGTTGTTGGCCGGGTTGATGATGACATTGCCCACCACCAGCGCCTGCGCGGCAACGCCCGCCACCTGCCAGTCCGGATAACGCGGCGCCATGTCGAACGACAGGTCGCGCTCGATGAACGCCGCCTTGTCCACCAGCTCGAACACAGCCGACGAGGCCAGATCCTTGCGCAGAACATCGCTCAGCTGCGCCGCAATCTCCGCCGCGCCGTTACCGCTCGCGTCAAAGTCCGGCACGGCGATCCGCATCGGCACATATTCCTCACCGACCACCGTAACCCGCAGCTGCGCCACAGCCGGCGCGGCCATCCCCAGCGTGACGGCAACGGCCATCACAAACGACTTCAAATGGCGCATCGGGTTTTTCCTCACGGCAGTCATTCTATTGCGCTCCGATCTTCGGCAGGAACTCGATATCGATCCAGTACGGCGCCGGTTCCATCTTGAAGTATTCCGGCGGCACCTGCCAACCAAGGTTGTTGCACTTCTGCAGCGCCGTCCGCGCATGCTCGATGAACACCAGCAGCGGCCCGCCAGACGGCAGACGCGACGGCTCGCGCAGTTCCGGCTCGGCTGCAAATTTCCCGTTATTGCTGAACCGCACGCGGAACACGGTGCGCAGCGTCGCCGCATCCGCCATGTCCGAATGGTCCGTCCAGCAGCGCTTGTTCACCAGCTGCGCGCGGATGTAGTCGGTGATCGTCACCTGCGTCCGGCGCATTTCGCCCGCGCCCATGCGCGGCTTGCCGGTCTCCGGGCTCGCCACTTTCGCATCGGCGGGAGCAGGGGATGCCTTCGGCGGCGTCTTCTTCACATCGGTCAGCATGGAATCGAGGAAGGAGTTCAGATCCTCCTCCTTCTTCGCCGGCGCCGGTTTCACCTCGGCCTTCTTCGGCTCTTCCTTGGGCGGAGGCGGCGGCTTCACCTGGTCCAGATCGACCGTATCTTCCGCCGGCTTGGGCGCAGCTGCAGCCGTTACGGCGGGCGCTTCTTCCTCCGGCGCCGCAGCTTCCTCAGCCTTCGGCGCCTCGGCCACGATCGGCGCAATGTCCGTCACATCGCCGATCGTCATCAGTTCCAGCGGAATGACGATCATCGGGCTCGAAGGCTCAGGCTTCGACGTGTGCTCGGACCACGAGAACAGTCCCCACGCGACGATGCCGACGTGTGCCGCCAGAGAGAAGAACGCGCTAAGTCGCATCTCCCCGGTCAGCCTCCCTGTTCAAGGATGCGCGCCGCCGCATTGGCGTCCACCGGCAGGCCGGCGTTCTTGAAACCAGCGCGCTGCAGCAGCGCCAGCACGTTCACCACCGCGCCATAAGGCACAGCCTCATCGCCACGCACGAACACCCGCTTTTCAAGGTTGTTCTCGGCCAGCGCCATCAGCATGGGCGCAAGTTCCTTCAGCGGGATCGCGGTCTTCTCCATGCCGACATAGATTTTCGAATCCTTGTCGATCGTCACCACCAGCGGGCGCTCATTCTCCTGCTTCAGCTGCTCCGCCGCCGTCTTCGGCAACGTCACGGCCACGCCCGTCGCCAGCATCGGCGCGGTGATCATGAACACGACCAGCAGAACGAGCATCACGTCGACCATCGGCGTGACGTTGATGTCCGCCATCTGCCGCCGCCGTCCGCGCCGTCCTCGTCCGCCGCCATTGTTGATCATCATCGCCATGGATCAGGCATCCCGGCGGTCAGCAGAGGGATTGGTCAGCCGGCGCGACAGGCGCACCGTCACTTCAGCGGCAAAATTCTGCATCCGCTCGGAGAACGCGCCGATGTCGGCGGAAAACTTGTTGTAGAAGATCAGGGCAGGGATAGCCGCGAACAGGCCCAGCGCGGTTGCAAACAGCGCCTCGGCAATACCCGGCGCCACGACGGTCAGGTTGGTTTCGCCCTTGGCCGCGATATCGCGGAACGAGTTCATGATGCCGATAACCGTGCCGAGCAGGCCGATGAACGGCGTCGACGACGCGATGATCGCCAGCGTCGAAAGCCCGCTCTCCATCCGCGCGGTCTCGCGGCTCACGGCCACGTCCATCTGCGCGCTGGTGCGCTGCATGATCGCCTGGGCTTCGTCAGCTCCGCCCGTGCGGCGGCCTTCGCGCCATTCACGCGCGCCGGCGGCAAACACCCGCGCCATCGCCTCGGATGATTTCTCCGTCACGCGGCCATCCATGTCTTCCATCGGCTGGCCCGACCAGAAGTTCTGCTCGATCCGCTTGGCGCGCGACTTGGCGCCGCCCACGGTGAACCATTTGTCGATAGCAACCGCCCACGACCAGACAGAGGCGAGGGCCAGGATGCCCATAACGGCTTTCACGATGATATCGGCGCGCAGGAACAGCGCGATCAGCGAGAAATCTTCTGCCGAAACGACAGGGGCCAGCGCGTTCGGGTCCATTAGGGTCTCTCAAATTCCATTGTTTCAGCCGGGAAGCTTGCCTGAATCCCAGCTGGTGCAAGCCTGATCTGCCCGCTTCTGGTTACGAAATTGGGCCACATCAAGGTCAATCCCGGCGATTCCCCGCGTCTGAAAAGGCCTTTCAGCGCAGGTCTCAAGATGCATCAGTAGATGCGACTTTATAGGCGTCCCAATGTGATAATTCCGTTGCGGAAGGCTTACGAGCCCGCCCATCCGCATGGATTGCCACCGCAATGACTTCCGCCTCGGTCAGCGTCACACCGCCGCGCGAGATCGATTGCCTGAAAATCAGGCGAGGGCCCTTCATTCCGACGAATCGCGTGTGCACCACCAGCTCGTCATGGATTCGCGCCGCGCCCTTGTAGTCGACAGTGATGCGCGTGACCGCAAACGCCCCATGATCGTCCCTGCCGGGCGGCGTCCCCATCACCCGCAACATCTCGGATCGTCCCCGCTCGAAGAACCGCAGGTAATTGCCGTGGTACACAACCCCGGTGAAATCCGTGTCCTCGTAATAGATCCGAACCCCAAGCCTGTGCTCGCGGTCCACGATCCGCCCAATCGAAGGCCGATCATCCAAAGGCAGGTCATCACTCATGGGGAATCCGCTTAATCCGCCCACGGAAACTTGTCATCCCAAGCCACGCGCAATGACGCCCGCGTGACATAGCCCCGCCACCCCGCGCGCCGCCCCCTCCATCGTCATTCCCGCGAAAGCGGGAACCCAGAGGCCACACCCACCACCGCGCATTCCTCGCCCCGCTCCTCCCGACGAAAGTCGGGACCCAGGGGCGGCTTGTCCCGCTGTCCGAGACCACCCCCAAACCCGTAGGGTGCATCAACGATGCACCGTGGCAGGCGCCGGTGGTGCGGTGCATCGTTGATGCACCCTACGATGCCGGAACTGGGGGATAGAGGTGATGCAAAACTGCAGGACAGCCAAAACCCATCCCGCATGATTTCAACCACCTGCGCCCCCAACTTGGGGGACGGAGCCTCCCAGAATCTACCGCCCCGCGGGCCGGGATATACTCCCACCCATGAAAGCGCTCTGGCAGATCATCCTCACGATCCTCTGGCGCCTCCGCCCTGTTCAGGCGCTGGAGGCGAACCTCAGCGATGTCATCGCCATGGGCCTCGCCATGTTCGCCGACGACAACGGCCTCGAAGACCTCACTGAAGACGCCGCCTACCGATCCACACTCGCCGCCGCCTTCTTCGACGCCCACCGCAAGGCCGATCTCCTGATCTATCTGAGAGCCTGCGAAATCAGCGGCCAGCGCCCCCGCATCACGAGCTTCAAACCCGACTTCTCCCACACCCACGCCAGCACCGACGTCCTCGCGCTCTGGAAAAGCTTCCGCCGCCTGGTCGCCAAGTTCGACGACTATGAGCGCCTCGCGCATCTCCGCGCCGAACGCATGCGCCGCGAAGACACCACCCTCACTCCGTCGCTCCGCGACAGCCCCCTCCGTCTCGATGCTGCGCATCAAGACACCTCCCCCGGCTTCGCCGGTGGAGGACTTCGAGGGCGATGTGTGTTGCTGGTCCTCCACCGCCAAAGGCGGGGGAGGTGGATTGCGCGCTCTTGTGCGCAAGACGGAGGGGGCTGCGTGCTCGCACGCGGATGCCTGCACACCCGCGGACCTCCGCTCACATCTCTCAATTGCTTATTGCCGATCGCCTCGCGCGTCCCGCGCGCGAGAACGCGGCGACATGCGCCTTACGCGCCTAAAGTCCCGGCCACGCTGTGGCCATCCTTTTCGAGCACCACAATGACACAGCCGCCGTCCGGCAGTTCTTCAATACGGAATTCGGATACCGCACCACCGTCACCGATGATTTCACGAAGAGCTTGCTCGGCTTCTCGCCGGGTCTTGAAGCGCGGTCGCCCTTTAGTATGGGGCATAACCAGTCGCCAGTTCATCTCAGAGATCGAGCGAGGAACATACCCCGCCACTCAGCCCATCACCTGGAGCTTTAGCCAGCCAATTTCCACACCGTATATCAGGATTACGCCAGAGTCCTGATCATGGATCACATTCGTTCGTGATGGGGAGATTAAACGCAGTTCGCCTGTCGGCATGCCTGATCGCCCGCCACTCGCGCCAGAACGGTAATCGCTCCAGTCCTGCAAACGCCGTGTCTAGATTAGCCTTGGGAAATGGGGATCAGGCGTGGCGGCTCGGGGCAGGGGCATCGGAAGGTGGCGGTGGCTGATCGCGCCGTTCTCGCCGCGTGGTCTTTCCGGCTTTGCGCTGCTCGGCTTCTTCCTGCTGTCGGTCCTCGCAACCGGCCTCGGCTTCGCAGACCTGCGCGCCGCCAACACCGATAGCGGCGAGCTCTCCGCCATCGAACTGATGTTCACGGTCGCAACAACACTCTTCGTTGTCACCGCGATGATGGTCGCCCTCCACCAGCTCGTCGCCGGCCAGACCTGGTGGCTCAGGCTGGTGTCGTTCGCGTTCTACCTGCTCTTCGCAATCTGGACCGTCGGCTTCGGCTACGGCTTCTTCTGGAAGGAACTCGCCGGCCAGGAATTCACCGAACGCCAGTTCGAGGCCACGATCATCGATCTCTCCGGCGCGATCACCCGAACCTCCAGCGCCCTCGAAACCTCCGAACGCGCAACAGCAGACGTAGCCGCCCTCGCAACCGCGCGCGCCCAGACCGAAGCCTCCGAAGGCCGCACCTGCGCCAACCAGCCCGGCTCAACGCCCGGCGAAGGCCCGCTCATGCGCAGCCGCTTCGCCTTCGCCGACCGCGCCCAGAATCTCGGAGAGGAAGTCCGCTCGGTCTGGATCGCCCCCGTCGCCACCCAGCGCGCACGCCTCGAACGACAGGTCTCCGCGCTCACGAACAGAACACTCCCAACTCAAATCCCCGAAGGCGAACGCGCAACGCTTGAAAAGCTGACCCGCGCCGCCCAGCTCCAGTCAGCCGAACGACGAGTTCTCTTCACCTCGGTGCACGAAGAAGCCCGCTCGTTCGCCAACGCTGCAAACGATCTCCGCGCGCTGCATGCCAATGCGTTCGCAGATCGTCTCGTCTCGCTGGCAGCAGAAGTAGGGCCCGATCCCGCCCGCCCCGGCAGCACTGACGCCGCGCGAGCAACCGATCCCGGCTATTGCTGGGATGTGGTGCTCAACGAGAAGCTCCTTGCCGCGTCATCGCAGCTAAGAGCCGTCGAACCGGTCACCGCGCCTGAGTTCGAATTCCTCGAAGGCCCCAAGGCCACGCGCGCCGCCTTCTTCGGCCTGATCCAGTGGATCACCCAGCCGCTCGGCCTCCAGCTTCAAGGCAGCCACGACTTCGTCTTCGACGACAAGGCCTTCCTCGCGCTGTTCGCCTCGATCGCCGTCGACCTCGGCATCGTCTTCCTGACGATCATCCGCGACGCCCCCGTCCGCCGCAGGAAAGAGCACGCAGCATCAGGGCAGGGCCTACCCAAACCACCCCGCCTCTCAACAATCCTCGGAACAAAGCGCCGCTAGCGCGCTATCCCTCAGCTTCGGGGAAACATATTGAAGAACGGCTCAGCCTCAGCCAGCACCCGCGCAAACGAAGGCCGCGCCATCAGCCGCTCAAGATACCGCGCCGCGCCCGTATGTTTGTCGCCAAACGGCGCAACCTGGTTGGCATAGTAAAGCGCAGGCGCAGCCGCGCAGTCGGCCATGGTAAAGGTGAGCCCCGTCGCCCACCCGCCTTCACCCATGTCGCGATCGACCAGCGACAACGCGATCTCGAGTTCATTGCGCGCCCGCTCAACGCCCGCAGGATCTTTCTCCCCCGGCGCCCTGATCCTATCGCCTACAATTTTCTGCATCTTCTCGTGCACATAAAGATCGTAGAACCGATCCGACAGCCGCACCCGCAGCGCCAGATCCTTGTCCGCCGGGATCAGCTTCGCCGCCCCCGGATACTTCATCGCCAGATATTCGATGATGATGCTCGACTCCGGAAAGCCCTTTCCAGCCGCCTCATCCACCAGCACCGGAAACTTTCCCAGTGGCGTCATGCGCACGAACCGCTCCCGTGCATCGGGATCGCTCAGATCAACCAGATCCGGTTCGAACGCCACATCCGCCTCGTAAAGCGCGATCAGCGCTTTCCAGCAGTAAGAGGCCAGCGGATGATAATAGAGCCGAAGCGACATCGCGAATTCCCCGAATGCCTCCACCGCATAGTACGGGTCTTGGCCCCTGTACACGGTCGAAGGATGTGGAGCTCAGGTAGCGGTCTCAGGCGCGGGCAGGGCGAGCGTTTTTACCGAGTGCGTCTTCTTGGAGCGCACGGGAGCTGTCTTCCATTCCCAGCCCCGGATGCGCTTTGGCGCGCCGCTCTCATCATGCGCAACCTGACCTTCGAACCGCCGCCCATCCGGCGTTTCGAGCAGCCCGTAGCCGCAAGCCTCGTCGTCTTGCCACTGGCCTGTCCATATGAGGCCGCCGTCTGACATCGCGATGCCCAGTCCGACCCTTCGCCCCTCAACGAAACCGCCCGCATATCGCGCGACCTCCCGCCCGCCCGCGCTGAAGACGATCACACCATGCCCCTCCGGTTGCCGGTTCACGGTCTCACCCGAATAACTCGCTCCATTTTTCCAGACGAGCGCCTCAGGATGAGCGCGCGCCATCTCTTCCGCCCGCGCTGCTGCCAGTCGCCCTTGCCACGCCTGAGCCCGCGCCTCGCTTACGACTGGCCGCGTATCGGCAGGCACTGAGCCTAGCGCATACGTCGTCGTCTCGCTGAGGGCCGACAGCTGATCGATCTCCTTCTCCAGCTCCGCAACCCGCGCCCGCTCAACCGCGACCACGGCCTCAGCGGTCCTGCGCCCGCGGATGGCAGTCGCTTCGTTAAGCTGTGCAATTGCAATCGCCCGCTCGGCAGCTTCAGCGCGCGTAACAGCGGCGGCTGCCTTTTCCATCAAAACATCCGGCGAATGATCGGGCGCGAAATCCCTCGACAGCGGATCGGCCGGATAGGTCAGCGACAGAGTCCGCTGTTCCTCGGTCGTTGTGTCAGCCGCGAATTGCGCGAGAGCCGGGCGGCCGAGCCTCTGCCCCAGTTTTTCCGCGAAGGCGATCCATCGGCGCGTGCGGCCGACTATGTCATTCGCTTCAAGCCGCATCGCCGAGCTTGTTGCGTGGAACTCGCCGGGGCCACCCAGAAGGACGACGTCTGCATGTGCAACCGGTTCGCCGCGTGGCGAGACGATGGACAGCTTCAGCGGGCGCGCGGCTTCGGGATCGAAATCAACCTGCGATGCGTCGTCGAAATCGACCTGCAGCTCACCGAGCGCACGCTCCAGCCTGCGGCGGAACGGGCCGTCGATTTCAGCATCCCAGAAAATGAAAACCCGGATTGCCCCACCCATCGCGTCCCCCAAGTCAGGGACATTGGCACGACGGTGCTAGCGGGAAAAGGTCAGTACGCGGATCGGTGAGGGAATTAGTTTGGCGTCTGCCGGGGCGCGCCAGTCATGACGATTACGCGTCAGCGTTTTGTGTTCGGTTTGCGGGATCAGCAAGGTTGCCTTCAGCTTGTGCGGGGTCCCGTCCATAACCGTATTTTCTGAGTAGTCCGCGCATCTGGTGATAGCTGAGCCCCAGATGGTCCGCTGCTTTCCGCTGATGCCCGCGGCAGGCTTCCAGGGCGGCGTCGATGAGGCGCTTTTCCAGCTCCGAAACCAGCGCGTTGAGGTCCACCGGGCCTTCTTCAGCAGGCGTCGCCGGCACCTTGGCCTCGATAACCACTGTCTCCGTGACGACAGCGGCGACCGGGGGTGCGGGGGTAGGACTGGAGAGGTCGCGGGGCGGGCGCCAGGGTGAATTGAACGGGTCGAGCATGTCGGGCGTGACGGTGACCGGGCCGATGGGTGCGCCGTTTGCCTGTGCCGCCATGGCGCGGAAGGTGGCGCGTTCGGCAGCGTTGCGCAGCTCGCGGACATTGCCGGGCCAGCCGTGTGCGCACATCGCCTCCAGCGCGGATCGCGACCAGCCGGGGAAGTCGCCTTCCAGTTCGCGGGCAATGCGTTGACCAAAATATTCAGCCAGCAGGATGATGTCTTCCGGGCGGGCGCGCAGAGGCGCCAGCGTGATGACATCGAAGGCTAGGCGATCGAGCAAGTCGGCGCGGAACCTGCCATCGGCGGCGCGCGCGGGCAGGTCGACGTTAGTAGCCGCGACGATGCGCACGTCGACATGGATGGTGTCTTCGCCACCCAGTCTCTGGAACTCGCCGTATTCCACGACGCGCAACAGCTTCTCCTGCACCTGCAGGGAGGCAGTCGCGATCTCGTCGAGGAAGAGCGTGCCGCTGTCAGCCTGTTCAAAGCGGCCCTGACGCCGCTTGGTTGCGCCGGTGAAGGCGCCTGCTTCGTGGCCGAAGAGTTCGCTGTCGAGCAGGTCTTCCGACAGCGCGCCGCAGTTCACTTTGACGAACGGCTTTTCCCAGCGCGGGGAGAGGTAGTGGAGGCGTTCGGCGATCAGCTCCTTGCCGGTGCCGCGCTCGCCGATCACGAGGATCGGGCGCTCGACCAGCGCAGACAGCGACACGCGCTCAAGGCTCTCAAGCCAGGTCGCCGATTGGCCGATTAGCTCAGGAGGTGAGGGTGACGCCATATGGCGAGAACTACCATTCTCTGGCGCCTCACGCCACAAAATTCGTGGCGAGTTTCGCCAATTGGTCAAGGGCCGCTATGGCAAATTCAGACAAAAACTAGCAAATACAGAGATATACGTAGTTACCAAAAAACTGGCATGCCGGTTGCATTCAAGTGATCCATGCCGGGACAACACTGGCAGCAAACAGGAGCACACGATGCGCTACGGCGACGACCCCTACCAGAAGCCCAGCCCACTGGGCCGTTTCGGAAGCTGGCTTGGCCGCCGGCCGTTCGAAAGCTGGGGTTTCTTTATCGCCGGCTTTATCGTGGCTCGCATCCTCTTCTGAGGACCACTCTCTTCATCGGCACACTGAAGAAAAACAAGAAGACCATCCCCCCGAGAAGATTACGACGAAAGGTTCTGATATGGGCGTTTTCTCCCGACTGTCCGACATCATCAACTCGAACATCAACTCGATGCTCGACAAGGCCGAGGATCCCGAGAAGATCGCGCGGCTGATCATCCAGGAAATGGAAGACTGCCTCGTTGAGGTCCGCTCCGCTGCGGCCCGCTCGATGGCGGACAAGAAGGAATACGAGCGCGACATCGTCCAACTCGAGCAGACCCGTCTCGACTGGACGGCGAAAGCAGAGCTCGCCGTGGAAAAGGGGCGTGAAGACCTCGCCCGCGGCGCCCTCTCCGCCAAGCAGCGCTCTGAGCGTGAGATCGACAGCCGCCGCCAGGCTCTGAAAGCGATCGACGAAGTGTCGGTCCGCCGCCAGGACGATCTGGAGAAGCTGCAGGCCAAGCTGGACGAAGCGAAAGCGAAACATCGCGCGCTGGTCGTCCGCCGCGAAGCCGCCGAACACCGCATCGCGATGCGCTCGCGCATCGAGGTCAACAAGGTCGACGAGGCGATGCGCCGCTACGGCCAGATCGAACGCAAGGTCGACGAGATGGAAGCCTATGCCGACCTCATCAATGTCGGCGACCGTTCGCTCGAAGCGCAGTTCCAGGAACTGGCCGCCGAAGAGTCGATCGAGAAGGAACTGGCCGAGATCAAACGTCGCCGTGGTGGTGCTGCTCCGGCTGCAACTCCCGCACCGACGCCGGTGCGTCGCAAGTCCGAAGGTGAGGGCGCGTAATGAACGTCGAGACGATCTTTGGGATGAGCCTTGGCCTCGTGGCCATCATCTGCCTCTTCGTCATCCTTCCGTGGATGATCCTGCACTACATCTCGAAGAACCGCTCGGCCCGCAACCTCACCGAAGACGATGAAAGGATGCTCGAGGACCTCTGGCGCTCCGCCCGCACGATGGAACGCCGTATTGAGACCCTCGAGCGCCTTATCGAACCGGATGCTGCTCCGGCCCGTCCTCGCCCGACCCACTCCACCCGTGGAGACATCAACTGATGCGCGACGATTACATCTCCTCCCCGAACCCCAAGCGGCTCTACCGTTCACGTGACAAGGTCATCGCCGGCGTCTGCGGCGGGATCGCTGATCGGATGGGCTGGGACCCGACCGTCGTCCGCGTCGTGGCGGCCATCCTGTTCTTCAGCGGCGGTTGGGTTTTCCCGATCTATCTGGTGATCTGGGCGATCACGCCCTACCAGCCTTACCGCCCGCGCAACCTGACGGCGGATGAAGAACGCTTCTGGACTTCCGTGTCGGACCGCCCGCGCGAAACCTTCTCGAACATCCGGTACAAGTTCAAGGATATGGACGACCGGTTGGCGCGGATGGAACGCTCGGTGACATCCGAGGAGTGGAAGCTCCGCCGCGAATTCCGCGACCTCGAAAGCCGCTAGAGCTACCTCGCGCCGGGCGGCGCACCTCCTCCCACGCCGCCCGCGCATTCTACAAGCACTCCACCAAGAGCCCCAGCAAAAGAGGGACATGATGGCACGCGACCTACAGATCAGATTGGCCTGCGCTGCAGCGCTCCTCGTCACGGGCATGGCCGGTGTCTATATTGGCGCGCGCCTGGGCGTGGTTCACCTCGAAGCTGGCGAGATGACGCTTGTGTTTGGCGGTGGCGATGAGGGCTTGACCATGGGTGTCGCTTGGCGAGGCTGTCCGCCGCACTGCAATTTCAACATCGACTGGCGCCCGACGGCGTCACTGACCGCGACGGGGGTGTAAGATGGAAGGCGTTATCGCAGTTGCCGCTCCCTTCGCAATGGTCGTCGCCGTCGTCTGGATCGTGCAGCAGGGCAAGTCGAAGCGCGCGGAAGTTTTCCGTGGCCGTTCGGGGCAGGATGAAGCGATCATCGGCTCGATGCAGCAGCAGATCGACAAGCTGACGGACCGGGTTGCCGTGCTCGAGCGACTTGTGACGGATGACGATCGCCGTCTCGCCCGCGAGATCGACAATCTTCGCCGCGACCGTCCGCCGGTCTGACTGGGCCGCTACACACAAGGGAGATCAGAATGGTCGATGACAAGCTGAAACCCCAGGATGCCTCCGCACTGCGCGAGCAGGCGACGCCAGCCAAGCGCTTCGTCCAGAGCGACGATCACCGCTCGATTGTCATGGGCAAGCTCAAGACGGACGAGGAAGCGCGCCTCGCCGCGGAAATCGAAAAACTGCGCGACTGAGCCCAACGATCCAGGGGAAAGGGAAGGGACGCCATAATGCATTGCTCTGACGATCAGTTCGCAAAACGCCACGACGCCTGGCGCATGAGCCGCGAAGCCAAGCGCGCTGCCTGGCGTGCGCGACGAGCTGCGCGTCACGCCAGCCGCGGCGACTGGGGCCATTTCGGCGATTCGAAATTCTGGGGCCTCGATCGCGACAGCATGAAACACTGGGGCTTCGGCGAAACGCATGGCGCGACGCCTTCGCCGCAGCCTGCTTCCGAAGTCGCGGAGCTGAAAGCGAAGATTGCTGACATGGAGCGCATCATCTCGTCGCTGAGCGAGCGCGTGATCGTGCTTGAGAAGCTTGCTGTTGATGACGAACGCTGGCTTGCAGCCGAGATCGAGAAGCTGCGCGGACTGGGGGACTAGGCGATGGATATCGCGACCATGGTTGTCGTCATCGTTCTGGTGGTGCTGGGCTTTTCACTGCTCATAGTGAAATGGGGCCTGGCGCACGAGGAAAAGCGCATGGCGATGAAAGCCACCGGCGGCGCGGACTTCCAGCGCATGGGACAGATGCTGGCGGCGACGCAAACGGAAATGGCAGGACTGCGCGAGCGCGTGCAGGTTCTGGAACGGCTGGCGACGGACGACGATAGCAAGCTGGCGAGCGATATCGAGCGTCTACGCTCGGCGGAAACGATGAGAGGCTAGAAGCATGAACTCGATTGGCATCCTGATCCCGATCATGGGCATCATGTGCGGCATCATCGCCGTCGTGTGCGGTTACCTGATCAAGTCGCAGAAGATGAAACTCGACATGATGCGCGAAACGCGCAGCTCCGATGCAGCCAATGGCGAGGTGATGGCCGAGCTGCACCGCCTCAAGGATCGCGTCGCGGTTCTGGAGCGGCTGATGACGGATGATGATCGTAAGCTCGCCGGTGAGATCGAGCGCCTGCGCGCTGAAGACGCGCGGCGATAGAGGAGGGCGCAATGGGCTTTTTCGAGTTTGTTCTTGCGGTGATTATCGTCGGCACGATCGCGAAAGCCATCACCGGCGGCATGAAGACAGAACGCGTCCGAATGAAAACGCGAGCATACGGGTACGGCGAGGAAACCGAGCAGCTGCGTGGCGTGGTTGGTGAGATGCACAGCGAGATCGGCAAGCTGAGAGAGCGCGTCCGCGTACTGGAGAAGCTGGTGACGGACGATGATCGCAGGCTAGCCGACGAGATCGAGCGCCTGCGCCAGACGGAAACGAGCTCCCGCTACTAAGGCGCGGGACAGTTATCGACCGCGCCGGGCGGCGCGGGCTTGAAATCGCCCGGGTTCAAGGCATTCGGCAACGCTCGTCTCAACGGGTGAGGGGTCGCCGAAGGCTTCCGAAGCGACCAGCTCGGCAAGAAGCGGCGCCCATAAAAAGCCGCGCGAGCCGAGGCCGCCGATGAGGCGGTAGGGACTGAGAGGCGCCGGAGTGCCGTCCGGCGCCTTTTCGTTATGTGGCGCGGGTCCGGCGAATGGCATGCGATCCTGCGTGGTGGCTCGGATGGCTGCGCGGGATGCAATCTCGGTCGTCACAACATCCGGGCGAAGGCGGGCGAGGATTTCGAGATTGTGAAGGCGGGCGGCGTCGGTGACTTGCGGCTCGCCATTAGCGGCTTCGAATGTTGCGCCGAACACCAGCGTGTCAAAAGCCTGCACCGCATAGCCGCCATCTGCGATAGCCGACGGCACGCCGGAAGTTGGCATCGATTCCACCTGGCCGAGGCGGCCGGCGAGGGCCGGGGCGCTTCTGTCGAGGTCAACCAAGCCGATGCCGGCGCACACTACGATAAGGTCGGCATCGATATCGGCGAGCGAGTTGATCGGCGTGTTGGGCCGAAAGCTGGCGCCATCGAGTAGCCGGGGCAGGGCATTGGCCGGGCGGACCGCGATCGCGCCGATGTGGCGAAGGCCGTCGCCGGATGCTTGCAGGATGTCGCTGTCGAGTGGCGGGTCGGCGAGCAATTTGGCGAAGCGTTGTTGTTCCTTCTCGCCACGGGGCAGGTGGAGGGCGTCGAGCGGCTGTGCTGCATCTGCACCAAGGTTTTGGTAGAAACGGCGCGCATAAAGCCATGCTTCCACCAGTGCTCGTGCAGTCGCGCTATCTGCAGCGTCGAGGCGAGGCATGACCAACGCGATCGGGTTGCCGCTCGCGGCCGTGCCGGGCGCTGGGCCCTTGTCGATCACAGTCACGTCGCAGCCGCGACGCAGGAAGGCATTGGCCGTGCACGCACCCGCAATGCCCGCACCTATGATGGCGACGCGCCGGGGCGGCGTTAGGTGCGGTGGGCGCGATGCGATCAGACGCGCTTCCAGGCGTTCCTTCTTGCGCCCATGTCCAGGCATCTTGGCGACGCTGAAGCCCGCGGCTTCGAGGCTGCGCCGGACGTCGCCCGCCACTGTGTAGGTCGAGGCGCGTGCATTGACAGCGGATAGGCGGGCGACATGTGTGAGCGTTTCGGCTGACCACATGGCGGGGTTCTTTGACGGCGCGAAGCCGTCAAGGAACCATGCATCAACGCTCGCCTTCACTTGCGGAATGGAAGCGGCGATGTCGTCGATGACGAGTGTGAGCGTGATGTTATCCGGCAGGTGGATGCGCTGAATGCCGCGCGCCCTGTTTGGCCAGTGCGCGCGAAGTTGTTGCGCCAGATCAGCCAGCTCAGGCCATGCTGCGTGGATGCGCGATGCGTCTTCGCGCCCGATCAGCATGCCTTCGAAGGACAGGTAGTTCAGCCGTGCGGTGGGCGAGGGGCGATGTTGTCGCCACAGATCCCACAGCGCGAGCAGGTTGAGGCCAGTGCCGAAGCCGAGTTCGCCGACCGTGAAGCTCTCGCGCCCGCTCCAGCCTTCGGGCAGGCCGCAGCCGCCGAGGAAGACGGCCCGTTTTTCGGAGAGACCTTCGCCGGAGAAGTAGACATCACCGATATCGCGCGCGAACGGCGCGGCGCTGTTCTGGCTGTCAGGCCAGTCGAGATCGGGAAGGGGAGGCAAGCGCGGCATGCGCGCCGTCTAGCATAGTCCCGCGCCGGCAACAGGCCTCAGAAGCCTACTTGCACTCGGGGTTGATCCCTTGGACGTAGTTCTTGATGACGTCGATGTCCTTGGCGGCGGTTGCGCCTTCAAAGCCGGTGATGCGCTCATAGCCGACATCGATGGGGTACTGTTTCAGATACCAGGATGCGACCGGCATGTAGGACCAGTGCCATTTTTCTTCTTCATAGCCGGTCGAGCGATCGGCGCCCTTGGCGGAATAGACCTGGCAGAAGCCGTATTGCGGCGCGTGCGTGGTCAGCCAGTCATAGATCCGCTTGCCGTCTTTGGTGGCGAAGTAGCTGTTGTTCAGATTGTTGATGTCGAAGTCCGTGCCCCAGTGGTGGCGTGAGGTGGCCGGCATGGATGAGAATTCGAGAATCTTGGCGGCGCGGGCTTTCGGATCGGGCGCGGAGACGGGCAGCTTCTTTCCGCCGACCAGCGTCTTGCCTGTCCACTTGTCTTCCCAAATTCTCTTCTGGTCCGAGAACGACCTGAAGGCCGAGACAGCTTTCAACTTGTAGCCGTTCGCCTCTGCGTCTTCCGCCATGCGCACGAAGGCGGCGACTGCATCCTTGTGGCCCCACGCGCGGCTGCCTCCGAGATACTTCTCCGGGATTTTTGCGAACTTGGAATCCTTTGACGGATCGACATCGCCGATCAGGTATTTGAGCGGAACATGACTCGTTGAGGAAGCGTCCTGCGGCTCCGGCGATGCAGCGGGCGGGGCGGGTTCTTCATTGTTCGGGCCGGCGACGGCTTCTTGAGTCGGCTGTACTGGACGCGCGAAGTTGGAGACCGTGGTGGTTGGTTCCGATTGCGTAACCGCAACGATCTCGGTGCTGGCAGGCGGACCGCTGCAGGCTGCAACGAGTGCAAAGACTGCAACGGATGTGAATGCGCCAACTACAGTCATGCCGGTCTCCGGGCCCCGCGGATACTGAACCATGTTCGCGTGCTGCGATCCATGCCTCACGGCGCCACGACGGCGCGGCGATGTGACTCTGCGTCAGACCGTGTGTCCGGGATCTGGTCCTAGTTCTTGAACTTCGGTTCTCGGGGGCGCATCAGGCCTTCCTGAGTCACCGAAGCGACGAGCGTGCCTGCTTGCGTAAAGACCTCGCCACGGTTGAAGCCGCGTGCGCCGGAGGCCGAGGGCGAGTCCATCGTGTAGAGCAGCCAGTTCGAAATATCGAACGGCTCGTGGAACCACATGGAATGGTCGAGCGACGCCATCTGCACGCCGCCGGTGAACCAGTTGACGCCATGTGGTTTGGTCGAGGTGTCGAGGATGCCCATGTCGGAGGCGTAGGCCAGCAGGCATTGCTGAAGCGCGATGTTGTTCGGGTCGATCTTGCCACGCGAGCGCAGCCACATCTGCTTTTTGGGTTCGGTCTTGGCCGGCGAGATCATCTGGCGCGGATCGACGGGCTTCAGTTCGATTGGACGCGGGCGCGAGAAATGCTTCTGGAATTCCTTCGGGATATGGTCCTTCGCCATCGCCCGAAGTTCATCCTCGCTTTTCAGCTCGTCGGGCTTCTTGGTCTCAGGCATGGGCGATTGGTGAGTGAAGCCGTGCTCCGGCACCTGGAAGGAAGCTGCGAGGTTGAAGATCTGCTCGCCGTGCTGAATTGCGACGACCCGGCGGGTGGTGAAGCTCTTGCCATCGCGGGCGCGGTCAACCTCGTAGAGGATCGGCACGGTCGGATCGCCGGGGCGGATGAAATAGGAATGCAGGGAGTGACAGACGCGGTTCTCGATCGTGCGGTAGGCGGCGACGAGCGCTTGCGCGATGACCTGACCGCCGAAGACGCGCTTTACACCATCGTCCGGGGACTGGCCGCGGAACAGGTTCATCTCGATCCGTTCAAGGTCGAGCAGCGAAACCAGGTCGGCGACCGGATCTTCGGGGGGCGGGGCGGCGTCAGTCATAGGCGGTATCCTTGGGGTGACCCCGAAACGGCAAGCGGCGGCAGGTATAGACCTGCCGCCGCCATTTTGCGAACTCCCCCGAAGGGCGAAAGGGTAAGCCCTGCTATTGAGCGGGCGTCGCCTTGGGCGTCTCGGGCGCGCATTGGGGTCCAACATAGGTCATTTTGATCGATGTCGTGGACGGGTTAGGCATTCCCGGAGGAGCCGGATCGATCGAAGCGGTCACGTCCATCGTGTACGCCGTGTTGAAATCGCCGGTGACTTTGTAGTCGCTGGTGATTTTCATACCCTGCATAGTGCAGACGGAATGGCCGGATTTGCCGTCAGGTGCATTGGTTTCCTCGGTGCAGGTGACGCCAGCACCCTGTTGCATCTTCTGAGCTTCTTCCATCGTGATCCGCCTGTCGTAGCAGATCTTGGCCGCCGGTACGGTCATGCCGCCAGCGGTGATTGTCGCTTCCCATTCGCCGGCGATCGGGCCGTTCATCGGGTTACCCGCGGCTGCCGGAGCTGCGGCAGGCGTTCCCGCTGCCGGGGTCGCGCCATCGGTCGGTGCGGCGGCATTCTCGCCACTGCATGCAGAAAGCATCAGCGCAGCAGCAGCTGCGGCCATAACGAATTTCATTGAGTGTCTCCCTGTGATGTCCTCTTGCGGCAAGGTAGGGCGCGGGGCGCTGGAAGCTACTGAAAATGCTGTCAGAAAGTATCCAATTGTCGGATGACTTGCCGGGCAAGGGGGCTCTCGGCTATTCGGGCCCCTTCAACGTCACTCGAACGTCACGGAAAGGGCCCCCATGGCCGGTCACAGCAAATGGGCCAACATCCAGCATCGCAAGGGCAAGGCCGACAAAGCCAAGGCGAAGCTGTTCTCCAAACTGGCGAAAGAGATCACCGTGGCGGCAAAAACCGGCATGGCGGATGTGAACTTCAACCCGCGCCTGCGTCTGGCCGTGAACAACGCGAAGGCCGCCTCGATGCCGAAGGACAACATCCAGCGCGCGATCGACAAGGGCGCCGGCGGCGATGGCGCCAACTACGAAGCGATCCGCTATGAGGGCTTCGCACCGGGCGGCGTCGGCCTGATCGTCGAGTGCTCGACCGACAACAAGAACCGCGCGGCGACCGATGTGCGCACTTCCTTCACCCACCATGGCGGCAACCTGGGCCAGACCGGCGCCGTGTCGTCTGGCTTCGAGAATGTCGGCGAGATCGTCTATCCGCCGGAGGCGGGCACGGAAGACGTGATCATGGAAGCAGCCCTCGATGCAGGCGCCAGCGACGTCTCCAGCGATGCCGAGGGCCACTATATCTACACAGCGCGTTCGGATCTCGCCGAAGTCGCCTCCGCCCTCGAAGGCAAGATCAAGGTTGCTGCGACCTCGACCGCGCTGATCTGGAAGCCGCTCAACACGGTGCAGGTCGAAGGCGAAAATGCCGAGAAGCTGATGAAGATGCTCGAAGAGCTCGAGGATTGTGACGACGTTCAGAACGTCTACGGGAATTACGAGATTTCGGACGAAGAAATGGCCCGTCTGGCGGGCTGATCCCGTTTCGGGACATGGGTTGGCGTCAATTTGCTGAGGCGCCGCCAACTTCTTTTAACCGCTCCAAGCGATACTCTGATCCATGCGGGGGTCGCAGTCAGATAATGTGTCCGGGCCGGACTGGGTGATGATTCACCAGACGTCAGGCCGCAAGGACTTCAGGTCCTACGCCCTTCTGGCAGCGGGTCTGGTGTTCGTGTTTGCGGGCGCGACCATTGATCCTGCCACCAATTGCGACGGGAGCGGCGAATGCGCGCCGTGGCTTGTGCCGGTGGCCTTCTGGATGGGTGTGGTTGCTGCGCTTTCAGGCGCAATTGGCCTGATCCGCGATCTGCGCCGTGGCAGCGGCGTCAATGCGCGAACCGGCGAGTTGGTATGGTGGAACGAGATCCACTCGTCCGCGTCCGGCCGTCTCAACCTGGCGGATGTGTCGATCATTCGTGTTGATAACAGCTCTGACTCGTCGACCATCAGGCTGTTGGACCAGAATGGCGAATTGCTCCCCTTCGGCGGCACTGAAGTTGTGCCGTGGAAGCTTGAGGAGTGGGCGCGCGGTGTTGCGAAACTGCAGCCGCATATCCGGGTCGAGTTGGCCTGAAGCGCCGTGCCTAGGATGCGTGCTGTTCAAGGTCGCGCATAGCCGCAATGTGCAGCCGTGCTCCGAGTTTTGACTGGCTGATCGAACGGCAGAAGTGCGGATCGTACAGGTTAGCCTTGCCGAGGAAGCGGATGGCTTTCGCTTCCAGATCCTTCGCGCGTTCACGTTCGGCATCGTCGCGGATACGCACATCGCGGATCGCTGCCAGAAGCTGTGCCATGGCGCCGGCGGCTGAAATGGCCTCGGCCTGAGCGAGCTGATCACGCGCTTCATCGGCGGCCAGGATCAGCTCGTCCGAAATCGCTTCGAGCTGCGCCATCAGGTCTGGCGAGCGGGCAACCTGGGCTTCCGCGTGAAGACGGGTGACGTGGGTGATGAAGCCTTCCAGCCGGACAATCGCCGCGGCGCAGGCAGCGGCAGGGCAAAACTCGATCGGGTCGGTCGCGGTCATGGAAACATCCCCTCAGCCTGACGCCGCATCCCGGAGATGCCTTTAGCAGCTCCCGGCGGCTGAAAGAGACGATGCGCAGCGGGTGGTAAACAAAAGGTTAACAAGCCTCGCTGAGGCCCATTTTACATGGGTTGTCTGTGGGGAGACGCCGCGTACCGGTTTCAGCCGGGCAGTTTGCCCGACTTCCAGAGTTCCTGGAGGTGCTGAAGGATGATCATCTTCGCAGCCTCGGCGCGACTGGCGCCGTAAAGGCCAGTTTCAACAAGAATTTCAAGGCGCTCGGCGGCCTTTGCGGGCAGCACGATCGTGAAAGGCTTGGTCTCCGCACTGGCAGGTGGCTTGGCCATACATTGTCATTGCAATGCCTTGGCAATGCTTGCAAGGTGATTCTCGCTACAGGCGTCCGGGCGCTCCCCGCGGCTGCTAATGGAATCAGACCATGTCGAAGACCGCAAACCGCCAGCCACTCACAGTCCGGCTCGATCCGGAGTCGAAAAAGCTCTTCGCGGAAGAGGCGGAGAAATGTGGGCTGGAGCCGGGCGTCGCCGCCCGCCAGATCCTTGAACTGTATGTCCAGCGGCTGCGTGAGAGCGGCGACTACATTCAGACCCTGTCTGACTTCTCGCAGGCGCTGAAAAGAACAGCTTAGCCGCAATCGTCACACTCGGACTGTGCTCATCCACCTGCGGATGATACGCACGGCGCCTTTCCTGGTCCGTCGCGCGAGCAAGCTGCCATGAAGCTGATCGATTCCATCTCCTTACCCGGCTCGAAGCTGAGCGGGGGGCTGAAGACCGGAACGGGCGATGATCGGTATGCCTTCGACGAGGCTGCCGGTTGGGCCTGTGTGATCGACGGGGCCACGGACGTGGGGCCGGTCCGGATTTTCTCGGCGGCTGAATCTGACGCTGCCCGCTACTCCGAGATCTTTGCGGCGGAGATCGTCGCGAACCCCGCCGACCCGCGTGAAATCCCGCAGGCCTGGTTTGCTCGTCTGCTGCCGAAGTTGCGCGCGGCGGTTGAGCGTGAGGTCAAGATCCCGCTCAAGGATGCGCCGCTGTCGACCTATCCAACCGCTGCAGCGACATGGGTGCGCGTGCGCCGCGGGATGATCGAAAGCGCCACGCTAGGCGACACGATCGCCATCGTGAAGACGCCGGCAGGGGAGGTCACTGTGTTCGGCGAAACCGGCAAGCCGGCTGACGAACAGAAGCGCGCGCAGACTGTCATGGCGCTCGGCTATGACGAGCGTTTGAAATGGCTTCAGGACACGCGGGCGATCCACAACACCGCAAACGGCTACTGGATCTTCGGGGTGCAGCCGGAAGCGGCGCAGCACATTGTCTATCAATCGACGCCGGCGCCCGAGGGCTCGAAGGTTTTGGTGATGACCGACGGGTTCTACCGGCTCGTCTCGCCGTATGGACGATATACGGATGCGAGCCTGATCGACGCCGTGATCGCGCGCGGGCTGGGCGATCTGATGCGCGAGTTGCGCGGCATGGAAATGTCGGCGGAAGACGACGCAAAGATCGGCCGCTTCAAGACCTCGGACGATTCGACGGCGCTGTTGCTGGAGGTCTAGGCGATAGGCCCGGATGGGTAGAGGACGGCTGACGCGTCCACGTCCAGACCGGGCTTGGTCCAGAACCAGAAGAGACGTCCGTTTTCGAACGTGGCGCTGATCTGGCCACCGTCGATGCAGTTGCCATCGGTAATCTCCTCGCGAAAGGCGATCCGGGTTGGCGTGGTCGTTACGCGATGAAGCACGCCCTTGCAGTCCAGCGATGGATAGCTGATCGCGCTTTGTCCGTTCCTGATTGATAGCTCAATCGTCCAGGTCGATTGCACGCCGCCCCGATCGACCTGCAGGCCGGTTCCCTGCCATTCGCCGGTGATGGCTTTCTGCCCCGGCTGGGCGATGGCCGGGGTTGCCAGCAGGAAAGCAGCAAGAATGAGCAGGCGCATGATGTCCCTCCAGTATGGGAAGGCTGGCCGCTGTTCATGTCGGAAGTGGGTCAGCGGATTGGCGACTTGGTGAGATCCGGTTTGGCTCAGGCATGATCGGCAGCTGTGGCCATCGGTAAAAATTCGCCGTGCTGATGTGCGTGACATTGGTATGATCGGGGCGCGAGAAACAGAGGAGTGCTTCCCATGGCGAAGACGCAGGCACAAAAGGCGGCCGATTTTGAAGCGCTTCACAAAGCGCCCGGCGTTTTCGTGATCCCCAACCCATGGGATGCTGGTTCGGCGCGCGTGCTAGCCGGTCTTGGCTTCAAGGCGCTGGCGACGACGAGCGCGGGCTATGCACGTTCGATCGGCTTTCCCGACTACAATGCAGGACGTGAGAATGTGATGGCGCACATTCGTGCGATCGCACCGATGATCGATGTTCCATTGGCAGCTGACCTTGAGGATGGCTTCGGGCCCAAACCAGAAGATTGCGCGGAGACCATCCGGCAGGGCGCCGAGGCGGGGTTGGTGGGTGGTTCCATCGAGGATTTCACCGGCGACCGGAGCAATCCGGTTCACAGTATCGAGGCTGCCGCGGATCGCGTGCGTGCGGCTGCGGAGGCGGCAGGGAAGCTGCCGTTCAAATTCATGCTGTGCGCCCGCGCAGAGAATTATCTCAACGGCCGGCAGGATCTCGGTGATACGATCAAGCGGCTTCAGGCCTATCAGGAAGCGGGGGCTGACGTGCTGTTCGCCCCCGGCCTCAACACGTCGGATGAAATGCGTGAGGTCTGTCGTTCGATCGACCGGCCATTCAACGCCATGCGTGGTCCGCGCAGGGAGATGCTGACGGTTGAGCAAGTCGGCGCTCTCGGGGTCAAGCGCATCTCGACTGGCGGGATGATGCATGCAGTCGCCATGGCGGCGATGATCGAGGCGGCCAAGGAGATGGCGGTCGCCGGTACGTTCGGGTTCACCCAGCGCATGCAGGCGGCTTCCGAGATCGATTCGTTGTTGCTGTCTGGCGCGGCGGCGCCGGAATGATCGGCGATGCCGTGTCATGCCCGACCAGCGTCGCATGCGACGGGGTGTCATGGTCAGGGCAGCCTCAAGGGGGTTCCCTTGGCGCGCCTTAGCAGGTTCAACTGCCGCCATGCTTCTCTGGACTTTTGAATTCACGACAGATCGGTTCCAGCCTTTCCTGCCTGAGCCCAGTCAGGTCAATCAGGACATGTACGGCTTTGAGCTCGCAACATGGCTGGCGCAGGCGCTGGCTGAGCAGGGCGTCGTCACCAGCTATCCGCATGCGGAAGAGTGGGGCTGGTTCCTCGAATTTTTCTCCGAGACTGAGCAGGAAATCACGATCGGCTGCGCCAGCCACGGCCCGACACAGGGCTATCCCACCCAGTGGCGCATCTTCGCGCGCCAGCGCCGCAAACCGCTGAAGGGCGGCGCGGACGCAACCCAACTTCTGAACGACGCGATCTTGTCAGTGCTCTCCGCCGAGGGCATCGAAGTCCGCAAGCTATAGATGAGTGCTTCCTTGACCGACGTACCCGTGCGCCAGCCCATTCTCGATGTTCGGGGTCTCTCCGTCTCCTTCCAGACGCAGGATGGGCGCGTCGAGGCGGTCAAGAAGCTGGACTTCGATGTAGCGCGCGGCGAGTGCCTCGGCCTGGTCGGTGAGAGTGGATCGGGCAAGAGCCAGACTGTCCTGGCTGCGATGGGGCTTACGGCAGCGAACGGGATCGTCGAGGGATCGATCAAGTTCGACGGCGTTGAGATGACGGCGCTCAACCGGAAAGAGTTGAATGAGATCCGCGGCGCGAAGGTGGCGATGATCTTCCAGGACCCGCTGACATCGTTGACCGCGCACATGACGGTCGGCGCGCAGATGGCTGAAGTGCTGGCGCGCCACAAGAAGCTCAAGGGTGCTGAAGCTGAAGCGCGGATCGTCGAGTGGCTGGAGCGCGTGCGTATTCCGGAAGCGCGTCGTCGCTTACATCAGTTCCCGCACGAACTGTCCGGCGGCATGCGTCAGCGCGTGATGATAGCATCGGCGATGCTGTGCGAACCGCAGCTGCTGCTGGCGGACGAGCCGACGACTGCTCTGGACGTCACAGTTCAGGCGCAGGTTCTGGACCTGATGGACGAGCTGAAGCGCGAGACGGGCGCCGGCCTCGTGCTCATTACGCACGACATGGGCGTGATAGCGCGCATGGCTGATCGCGTCGTGGTGATGCGCCACGGTGAGGCCGTTGAATGCGGGAATGTCGATGACGTGTTCTCGGCCCCCAAGCATGAATACACGCGCATGCTGCTGGATGCGATGCCGCGTATGGACCGCACTGACCGCGGCTCGCGGCCTTCAATTGGCGCAGCGCCGGCGAACGGTGTTCAACCTATCCTGGAAGTCGACGATCTCCACGTGACCTTCCCGGTGCATGTGCCGGGCGGCCTGTTCGGTCACCGTGTGCCTTTGCGCGCAGTTGATGGCGTCAGCTTCTCGCTTCGTCCCGGCGAAACCGTCGGCGTAGTGGGGGAGAGTGGTTGCGGAAAGTCGACGCTCGCTCGCGGCGTTCTCAAACTTCTTGATCCGTCATCCGGCTCGGTGGCTTGGCTCGGGCGCAATATCGCCGATGCCTCGCGCAAGGAGATGCAGCCGCTTCGTCAGGACCTGCAGATCGTCTTCCAGGACCCGCTCGCCAGCCTCGATCCGCGCATGACCATCGGCCAATCGATTGCCGAACCGCTGACTGTTTTCAGGCCAGACATGAGTGGCAAGGCGAAAGAAGACGCGGCGCGTGAGATGATGGCGCGGATGGGTCTCGATCCAGCGATGGTGAACCGCTATCCGCACGAGTTGTCAGGCGGTCAGAACCAGCGTGTCGGCATTGCCCGCGCGATGATCCTGAGGCCGAAGCTGGTTGTCTGTGACGAGGCGGTGTCGGCGCTGGATGTGTCGGTCCAGGCCCAGATCCTCGACCTGCTGATCGACCTTCAGAAAGAGTTCGGTCTGGCGATAATGTTCATCAGCCATGACCTGTCAGTTGTTCGTGAAATCTGCCACCGCGTGATGGTGCTGTATCTCGGCAGGGTGGTGGAAATGGCGTCGCGTGAGGAGCTGTTCTCCAATCCCCGACATCCCTACACCCGGGCCTTGCTGTCTGCGGTTCCCTCTCCCGATCCGGTTCGGGAGCGTAATAAGGCGCGGGTGAAGCTTCACGGGGACCTGCCGTCGCCGCTCGACCCTAAAGCGAGCCTCCGGTTCATGAAATCCAAGTTGACGGACGCGGCGCCCTTCTATCGTCCGGCCCTGATCGAGGCGTCGCCCGGTCACTGGGTGGCCGAGCATGATCCAATTGAAGGGGCGCCAGGACTTTCGGTAGCCTGAACGCGCCACCTGTTAACACAATTGAGTGAGAAAACCGTTCGGTATCTTGACGCTGTCTAGCAATAGAGTCATGAATATCAACAGATACGAGACGACGCTGGAGGAAACCGCGCGATGAAACGCTCCCTGACCATGACTGCTGCCAGCCTTGTGCTGGCTATGGCTGTTGCCAGCTGCGCCCAACAGGGCCCGGTTGCTGACACTGCCGCCAACACCACCGTGGCGACGCCGATGGCTGAGCTGCCGGCCCGCGTCGATAACTTCCGCCTGGTGACGGCGGATGGCTATGCGAAGGAACTCTATCGCTACAAGGACGCTCCCGCGATCGTTCTCGTGATGGGCGGCGCTGGCCACATGGAAACGGTCGGTCCGGAACTCGCCAAGCTCGAAGCCGGCTACGCCGCCAAGGGCGTCGAAATCTTCGTCGTGAACTCGAACCCGAAAGATACGCGCGAAGCCATGCTGGCTGATGCCGCGAAGTACGGCTTCAAATCGCCGATCCTGCAGGACGACCTGCAACTCGTCGGCGGTCAGATCGGCGCTACGACTGTTGGCCAGTCGTTCGTTGTTGACCCGAAGACGATGAAGATCGCTTACTCAGGCCCGGTCTCGTCGGAAGCTGTTGATGCAGTTCTCGCCGGCAAGGCTCCGGCGGTTGCTCAGGTCGCCGTCAAAGGTACGACGATCAGCTTCCCGGATCGCGCCCCGGCTCGCAAAGCCGAGTTCGCCAAAATCTCGTACTCGCAAACGATCGCTCCGCTGATCGAAGAGAAGTGCATCGCCTGCCACCAGCAAGGCGGCATCGCTCCGTTCGGCTTCGACGGCTACGAGAAAGTGAAAACCTTCGCGCCGATGATCCGCGAAGCTGTGCGCACCGACCGCATGCCGCCGTGGGACCCGGATCCGCACGTCGCCACGTTCTCTGACGACAAGTCGCTGTCGGGTGACCAGGTCAAGACGCTTATCAACTGGATCGAAGCTGGCGCTCCTCGCGGCGAAGGCGATGACCGCTTGGCCAACGTCAAGCACGTTGCTCCGGACTGGCCGCTCGGCAAGCCGGACCTGATCGTCGATATTCCGAAGTTCACCGTGCCCGCCACCGGCTACGTCGACTACCAATACCCGACGGTTGCGAACCCGCTCAAGGAAGGCAAATGGCTGAAAGCCGCGACGGCGAAAGTCTCGCAGCGTCAGGCCGTGCACCACATCCTGTCGGGCGTGATCGCTGAAGGTCAGACGCAGAAGGGCATGCAGAACTGGGGTGGCGGCGTCGGCGGCTACACGGTCGGCATGGAATCGGTCGTGGCCCCGAAGGGCATTGGCTCGTGGATCCCGGCTGGCGGCGAGTTCGCCTACCAGATGCACTACACGCCGTTCGGCAAGGAAGCAGTCTCGGCAGAGCAGATCGGCCTGTACTTCTACAAGGACGGCGAGAAGCCTGACCTGATCATGCGCGAGATGCCGCTGGTGAACCAGTTTATCCGCATCCCGGCCAACGATCCGGCGCACAAGGAAACCGCGTACTTCAACTTCCCGAAGGATGCGATCCTGCACACGGTCGTCGTGCACGCTCACTACCGCGGCACCTACTCGAAACTGGAAATCCTGTACCCGACCGGCAAGCGTGAGACGATCCTCAACGTGCCGTTCTACGACTTCAACTGGCAGCGTCAGTACGAGTTCGCCAAGCCGATCGAAATCAAGGCCGGCTCGAAAGTGATCGCGACCTACATCTACGACAACTCGAAGCGGAACCCGGCCAACCCGGACCCGAACAAGGAAATCGTGTGGGGCGACCAGTCGTTCGAGGAAATGTTCTACACCTCGATGCGCTACCGCTGGAAAGACGAGACGGTCGAGAAGCAAACGAACTACGATCAGCTGCTCAACAAGACCCGCCTTATGGGCATGATGGACTCGAACCTGGACGACAAGCTGCAGAAGAACGAACTGCGTGACCAGTTCGCTCAACTCGCCGCTGCTCCGGGCGCATTCGAAATGGCTGATGCCAACAAGGATGGCGGCATCGACCAGGGCGAACTCGAGAACGTCCTGAAGATGATGCAGTCGATGCGTCGCCCGGGCGCTCAAGCGGCCCCGGCTGCCACGACCGCGGCTCCTGCTAAGACGCAGGGCGGCCAGTAAGTCTTTACTAGCTAACTAGATGCAGCGCCCCGGCCCCCAAAGGCCGGGGCGTTTGCTTTGGGGCGGGGCGTCGGCAAGATTGGCGACCACCCAGTTTCAGACGCGCACTGGTCGAAAGCCTCCCGGTGGGGCGCTCCAATAATGGCCGTCCGGGATCATGCGGAGGCCGGATATTCGCTTGTGGACTCGCGGCTCCTTACGACCGAGTAGCTTGATTAGCCCAGCTATACGGCTTTTTGCCCGCCCAAGCTGGCCCCCCGGTGAAATTGGGCTATAGGTGCGCGCCTTAATGTAAGGATGCGTCTCGTGACCACCCAGCCAGCAACAGCCGCCGAAGCCGCCTCGTCCCTGCCCGTGACGCTGGCCGACATCGAAGCCGCCGCCAAGGCCATTGAAGGCCAGATCGAGCGCACGCCGCTGCGCTATTCGCGTACGCTATCCGAGATCACCGGAGCGCAGGTCTGGATCAAGTTCGAGAACCTGCAGTTCACCGCTTCGTTCAAGGAGCGTGGCGCGCTCAACAAGCTGTTGTCTCTGACGAATTCGGAAAAGGCCGCCGGCGTCGTCGCGATGTCAGCCGGCAACCATGCGCAGGGCGTTGCCTATCACGCCTCGCGTCTTGGCATCCCCTCGACCATCGTCATGCCGCAGGGCACGCCTTTCGTTAAGGTCGAGCACACCCGCAACTTTGGCGCACGCGTCATCATTCACGGCGAGTCGCTCGCCGATGCCGACAAGCACGCGCGCGAGCTTGAGAAGAAGGAGGGGCTGACCTTCGTCCACCCGTTCGACGACAAGCATGTCATCGCGGGGCAGGGCACAATGGGGCTCGAGATCCTCGATGAGCTGGCCGACTTCGACGTGATGGTCATTCCCGTTGGCGGTGGCGGCCTCGCCTCCGGCATCGCTACAGCCGTCAAGGCGCGTCGCCCTGCAGTCTCGATCATCGGCGTCGAGCCGGCGCTCTACCCTTCGCTCACGGCGGAGCTTCGCGGCGAAGATGCTAAGGTTGGTGGGGCAACCATCGCGGAAGGCATCGCCGTCAAGAAAGTCGGCAAGCTGACGGCAGAAATCCTGCGCAAGCTGATGGATCGGGTGATCCTTGTCAGCGAGGATGAGCTGGAACGCGCGATCACGCTGTTTGCGACCGTCGAGAAATCCGTTGCCGAAGGCGCGGGTGCTGCCGGTCTGGCTGCTCTCCTGGCGGAACCCCATCATTTCCGCGGCCGGAAAGTCGTGCTGACGCTTTGCGGCGGAAACATCGATACCCGCCTTCTGGCCTCGGTGCTGACACGTTCGCTAGTGCGCGAGAAGCGCATCACGTCGATCCGCATCATCGGAAATGACCAACCGGGTCTTCTTGCGGCGGTATCAACCGTGATCGGCGAAAGCGGCGGCAACATCATCGAGGTGAACCACAACCGGCTCGCCCTGGACGTCCCTGCAAAGGGCGCTGAATTCGACATCACGATCGAAACCCGCGATTCGCGCCATACGCAGGAAATCATCGACGCCCTGACCAAGGCCGGATACCCGCCGCGGCCTCACGCCTAGGCCCGGCCTGCCACCCTTGGGGATTAAACCCCTCCGAGGGCCCATAACGCTACTGACACGATCGTCAGGGGTGGGCCCTCGCATCACGCCCACGTCGGTGCTAACAGGCGGGCAACAAGGAGTTTCTGGATGTTCCGTCTGATGCTCGCGGCTGTGGCCGCTCTGGTGCTCAGCTCTTGTGGGCCTTCGGTTAAGGCTGATCCGGCTGATCCGTGGGCGACGCTGCATCCGTGGAACCACAACTTTGCCGGCATCCAGAAGCTGCCCTCGGGCGTCGAGTACATCATCGTGCGCAAAGGCGACGGCAAAGGCCCGTTCCCCGGCCCGACGGATCGCGTCGAAGTCCATTACGATGGTCGTCTCGCCGCAAACGCCCTGATCTTTGACAGCTCGTATCAGCGCAACGAGACCGCCACCTTCCAGCTCAATGGCCTGATCCCGGGGTGGAAAGACGGCCTGCAGAAGATGCAGCCCGGCGACATGTTCATGTTCTGGATTCCGTCCAAGGAAGGTTACGGCGAACGTGGCGCGGGCATGGATATCCCGCCGAATGCCGACCTCATGTTCCAGGTCGAGCTCGTCAACGTGCTCACCGACCCGTGGACCAAGGTCACGCCGTGGCCGACGGACTCGAGCAGCATCGTGCGTCGCCCGTCCGGGCTTGAATACATGGTCGTTGAATCCGGCCCCGCCGATGGTCCGACGCCGAGCGAAGACGACATCGCTACGATCAACTTCGAAGGTCGTCTCGAGACGATCGACAAGGAAGAGGGCGATACCGCCGAAGACGTCCGCCATCGCAGCACGGTCGTTTCGACCTTCGGCTCGGGTGAGCCTGCGCGCTTCCCCGTGGCGGGCGTCACGCCGGGATGGAACGAGCTTCTGAAGCTGATGCACAAGGGCGACCATTGGATGGTCCGTATGCCGGCCGCGCTGCTCTACGGCTCGGAAGGCGACGGTCGCGTACCCCCGGGCGCCACGGTCATCTACGAAGTCAAACTGGAAGACTTCGGCCCGCTCGGAGCTGGCCCTGCGTCGGTTCCGGCCCAACCGCCGCGCTGATCAACGCGAGCTTGGTCAACGCGAGATTGCGCCCATGCCGCGACCGACTTCCGGCCGCATGGTGAGGCGCATCTCCCAGCGTACGACGTTCGGATAAGCGGTAAGCTTCGCGCGTTGCTGCGTGACCAGCGGATACATCGCCATGTCTGCGATCGTATAGACGTCGAAGATGAAGTCACGGCCGTCGAGCTGCGCTTCAAGGGTGGCTAGGTCCGGCGGTGTTTTCGACAGCCAGGGAGCGGCCGCGGTAGCATCCGGCAGGAAGTGATTGTGCTTGCGCGCCAGCGCCAGCAGGATGTTGCCCAGCCCGGGCAGGCGCGCATTGCCGACCACCGTCACAGGCATGGGCGCGCGCTGGGGCGCAACCGTATAGTCCAGATACATTTCCTCGAGCGCGATGCCGATGGACTGGCTGTCTGGCCCGGTGCCTGCGTGAAACTCGATCATGGTTTCGCATGAAGGTTTTGACGCGGAATGTCTATGGCGCGCGGCGCGCGATGGGCTAGCCTTGCCCCATGACATCGATCGCCCGCGTTCAGGACATTCTCAAAAGCCTTGTGTCCTTCGACACGACGTCCCGCGATTCCAATCTGCCGTTTATTGAATGGGTGGAAAACTTCCTCCGGCCCCTGGGCGCTGAGCTTGTGCGCGCCCCGAGTCCGGATGGTCGCAAGTCGAACCTCTGGGCGCGTTTCGGGCCGGACACGCCCGGCGGCATCGTGCTCTCCGGTCACACCGATGTCGTGCCGGTGGACGGTCAGCCCTGGACGACCAGCCCCTGGGATCTGATCGAGCGGGACGGCAAATGGTATGGCCGCGGTTCATGCGACATGAAGGGGTTCCTGGCGCTCGCGTTGGCCCATGCCGAAACCATCTCGAAGATGCCTCTCAACAAGGCCGTGCATTTTGCATTTTCCTATGACGAGGAGATTGGCTGCGCTGGCGTCGAGCCGATGATCGCGGAGATCGTTCGCCGTGGCGCTGCACCGTCTGTCGTCTGGGTAGGCGAGCCGACCCTGTGGGGCGTGTTGTCGGCGCACAAGGGCATTCGCGATTACGAAATCAGGATCACGGGCAAGGCGGCGCATTCGTCCGACCCAAGGCTCGGCGCGTCCGCCATTCACGAGGCGATTGATCTGCTCGCTGTGCTGCGCAGGATTACGCGCGAGCAGGAAGCGAATGCGCCTGTAACCTCGGATTTCGATCCGTCGTGGACGACGATCACGGTTGGTGAGATTGGCGGCGGCACGGCGGCGAATATTCTCGCGCGCGAATGCCGGTTCGTCTTCGATATCCGCACCGTGCCGGGAACCGATGCGGATGCCCTGTTGGCGCCGTTCTTTGCCGAGGTTGACCGCGTGCATGCGAAACTTGCAGCACTCGGCCCGGAATGCGGCGTGCAGGTTTCGATGTTCGCGAATGCGCCGCCGCTGCGCGTCGATCGTGACAGCGCGGCCGAACAATTCATTCGCGCTTTGACAGGCGACAACACGCTACGCGTTGCGGCGTTCGCGACAGAGGCAGGGCAGTTCCAGAAGGCAGGGTTCCCCGCCGTGATCTGTGGCCCGGGCTCGATCGATCAGGCGCACCAGCCCGACGAGTTTGTTGCGGTGTCGGAAATCGAGAAAGGCCTCACCGTTTTCCGGCGCTTCCTCGATACTCTCCGGGCGTAGTTGTTGGGGCGGGTCTGATTATTCAGGCGCGGTTGCGTCGAAGTAGGGCTCGACCGTGCCCTTGAGCAGCATGGTCATCGGATTGCCCTTGCGGTCCATGGCGGCGCCGGCGACGACGCGCACCCAGCCCTCGCTCACGCAATATTCCCAGACGTTGGTCTTTTCCTGTCCGTTGAAACGGATGCCGATGCCGCGCTCGAGAAGCTCCTTGTCATAGTAGGGGCTCTTCGGGTTCTGGCTCAGACGGTCGGGCAGGGTGTCGGTCATGGCAAGGCTCGTCAAAATCGTGGAGGCCACGTCCTGCACCAACCCGGCCCGAAAGGCTAGACCGGCTCTCCACCCCACGCCACGAACGGCCCGTTCCTGAAGCCCTCCGCGCCATTGCCGTAGGTGAAGGGCTTGCCGTCTGGCTTGAGCATCCGCCCCCCCGCTGCGTCCAGAATGGCGTGCCCGGCCGCCGTGTCCCATTCCATGGTAGGGCCCCAGCGCGGGTAGACGTCAGCCTTGCCGGCCGCCAGCCAGCAGAATTTCAGGGACGATCCGATACCCATACGTGCGCGGATCTTGCGTTCGTCGAGGAAGGTTTTCGTCCGCTCGTCGAGATGCGAAGACGATGTGATCGCAACCAACCCATCGGCCGGGTAGGCGCGTGTCTTCAGCAATCGCCCCGCGCGCAGCTGTTCACCGGGAGCGAACTCTTCGATCAGGTGCGCCTCCGCGCCGCCGAAATACATCTCCCGCCGAGCAGGCGCATAGACGCATCCCGCCACAGGTTTGCCGCCGCAGATCAGCGCGATGTTGACGGTGAAGTCGCCTCGCCGCTGCACGAACTCCTTCGTTCCATCGACGGGATCAACCAGCAGGAAGGTTTCGGCCACTTTCTCGGCAAGCCCTTCGCGCGCGGCGCGTTCTTCCGCCAGCACGGGCACGCCCGGCAGGGCTTCTTCAAGCCGTGCGAGGATGATCTCCTCGGCTCGCTCATCGGCGTCTGATACGGGGCTGTAATCGGCTTTCGTGCGGGTTTCGAACTCGCTGTTGTAGACGTCCATCACAACAACCCCTGCATCCGAGGCGATGGCGGCAAACAGGCGGGCCAGCTGGTTTCGCTCGTCACGGGAGGGGGTGGGCAATGTGAAGGTCATGGCCCCACTTCGCGGCGCCGACTTCCCGTGTCAATCTCGCAAGCGTTAACCTGATTGTGTCAGCATATACCTTGCATGTTCCGGCTAAACGAAAGGCTCTGCATGACCGCCAAACGCATCCTGATCGCCGGTGGCGCCGGTTATATCGGCTCTCACGCCGCCAAAGCCGTCCGGCAGGCCGGTATGGAGCCTGTTGTCCTGGATGATCTCACTTCAGGACATCAGCATGCTGTGCGTTGGGGACCTTTGGTTAAGGCCGACATCCGCAACGCCGAAGCCGTCCGCGCAGCGATCCGGAAGTACCGCCCGGAAGCAGTCATGCAGTTTGCTGCCCGGATCGAGGTCGGGGAGGGCGAAACGAACCCCTCGCACTTCTACGACAACAATGTCGCCGGTACGCTGAACCTCGTGAACGTCATGCTGGAAGAGGGCGTGAAGAACCTCGTTTTCTCGTCCACCTGTGCAATTTACGGCGACCCGGAGCGGCTGCCACTCACCGAGGATCTGCCGAAGAAGCCGGTCAGCGTTTATGGCCGCACCAAGCTGATGTGCGAACAGATGCTGGAAGACATCTCCAAGGCGCACGGGCTCAGCTTTGCGGCTCTGCGCTATTTCAATGCCGCAGGCGCAGATCCCGATGGCGAGATCGGCGAAGAGCACGAGCCTGAATCTCATCTCATCCCGAACGCGCTCAAGGCAGCGGTTGGGTTGGGCGGGCCGATGAAGCTGTTTGGCGATGACTATCCGACGCCGGATGGCACCTGCATCCGCGATTTCGTTCACGTCACCGATCTTGCCGAAGCGCACATCCTCGCCGCGAAGCGCCTCTCGGGTGGTACGCGCAAGCTTCAGCTCAACCTGGGCTCAGGTCAGCGCACGACCGTGCTTGAGGTGCTGAAGGCTGTCGAACGGGCGACGGGCCGCGCTGTGCCGGTCACCATGTCTCCGCGTCGTCCCGGCGATGCCATCGCACTTTATTCGGATACGACGAACGTCACGCGCGAGCTTGGTTGGGTTCCGAAATACTCGGATATCGACACTGTCGTATCGACGGCCTGGGCCTTCCATCGCCGCGTCTGGGGCGTCGACAACAAGGCTGCAGAATAGCGCTTACGGCGTACGCTGAGAGCGGCGAAATCGTCGGGCATCCGATGAGCAGCAATGGCGATGTCGGGTATGGCGGCGGCAGCTTCAATTTTACCTATGACAAGGCGCGAGTGGGCAGCGCTATCGAACGCGATCCAAAGGTCTCAGCGTCTGGCGACCGAGCGGACGGTCGGTTTTATGGGGTTGATGGCCTCAAGCTTCTGATAAGGCGTTGTTTTTCTGTCCTGAGACAGAAAGATGACGTTTTATGTGGGTGCGGCAGTACGCCGAGCGTTGAAAACTCTCGGGAAACCAATCGCAGGTAAACAATCCGGACGTTTATCTTTACGGACGGACCCACCAGCGCGATGACGTCCACGAAACTTCTGGAAACGGCCGCGGTCGCCCAGGCGATTGTCGATGCCTTGCCGTGCTGCATAGTTGATGCGCGCGATCGCATTACCGAGGTCAACGCTGCCTTCGCCACGCGTCTCAACCGTCCGGACTCGCATCTTGTTGGCGTCGAAATCCTCGAGCTCATGCGAGGCCTTTCTGTCGATGAATCGCATTCGACGGGCGTGCCATGTTTTCATTTGCGCGCCGATGGAACCGAGAGCTGGCTTCGTCTTGATCGTATGCCGGTCATGTCAGGCCGTGAAATGGTGCGCCTCGTCGATGTATCGGCAGAATGGCTGGCGCTTACGTCGGTTATGACAGCCCGCACAGTCCGCGATCGATTGATGGCGGATGCCGAGGTCGGGATCTGGCGCTATGATCCGGACACCCGTCTCAATCATTTCTTCAGTGAGTCGGCGCTTGGCCAGGACCACATCGGCGAACCCGTATCCATCGAAACGCTTCAGAGCATCCAGCATCCTGAAGACCTGTCCAAGTATGCAGCCATATGTGCGCGTCTGACGACCGAAGGCGGGTCTGCCGAAGGCGAAATGCGCTATCGCGATGCGAACAGCGGATGGAAGACGATTCGCGTTCACTACCGCTCTGGTCGCAAAATGCCGTCCGGCCAGTATGAGATTTTTGGCATCAGCCAGAATGTCGGCGAACTCGCTCGCGCGCGTGATGAGGCCGACATGGTCAAAGACCGACTTGAGCTGGCCATGGGCGCGGCAAAGGTCGGCGTGTACGAGATTGATCTTCTGACGGGCGATCGCTGGTCGTCCGAGCAGTTCAAGGAGATCGCCGGCGAAGAGGCGATGGCCCGTCAGGACGCTCATCCATTCGGCATCTACATGGATGAAGAACAAAAGGCGGTTCGCGAAAGCTGGGATCGCTGTCTTGCGTCCGATGGCGTCGAGAGCATCGATACACGTATCTATCGCCCTGACGGGAAGGGACGCTGGATGCGCGTCTTCACGCGGGTTCATCGCAATGCAAGTGGCCAGCACACGCGCGCTGTAGGCCTCATGATGGATATTCACGACCAGAAGGAGCAGGAGCTTGCTCTGGTCAAGGCCAAGGCCCAGGCCGAAGCTGCAACCGCTGCAAAATCGAACTTCCTGGCATCGATCAGCAACGAGATCCGAACGCCGCTGAACGGCATTCTCGGCATGGCGCAGGTGCTCAACAACGACCCGCTAACCGAAGCTCAGAAGGGGCGCGTCAACGTCATCTCCGAGTCCGGCCAGACTTTGATGGCCCTTCTCAACGATGTGCTCGATATCTCCAAGATCGAAGCTGGCAAGATGGAGATTGCGCAGATCGATGGCGACCTGCGCTTGACGCTCGAGCGCGTTCGTCAACTCTTCCTTTCGCGCGCAGAAGAGCGTGGCTTGCAATTGACGCTGGAAGTCGACGACAGCGTGCCAGCGCGCCTCCGCTATGATCCGGTGCGTGTGCGTCAGTGTTTCGGCAACCTCCTCTCCAATGGTATCAAGTTCACGGAGCAGGGTAGCGTGAAGGCTCGCGTCAGCGCGCGGGAACAGCACACCGGCGAATGGCGCATCTGCATCGAAGTCATCGACACCGGCATCGGCATGGATTTCGAAACACGATCCAACCTCTTCTCGCCGTTCCTGCAGGGAGACGCTTCTATCACCCGTCGTTTCGGCGGCACGGGCCTTGGCCTCGCTATCACGCGTCAACTTGCGCGGCTCATGGGCGGTGATGTCACTGTGGATAGCGTGCCCGGCATCGGATCGACATTCTCCCTGCTGTTGATGGCCGGCGCTTCAGAAAAGCCGGTGGTTGAGCCGATCGAAACGCCAGCGTTGTCCATCGAGCAAACGGCCATACGGCCTATGAAACGAGTGCTGAACGCGCGGGTCCTTCTGGTCGACGACAATCCGGTGAATCGTCATGTTGTCCGTCTGTTCATGGCTCAGTTCCTCCCCCAGATCGTTGAGGCGGTGAATGGCGAGGAAGCGCTTGCGCGACTTCACGAACAGCCATTCGATGTCGTTCTTCTCGACGTCCACATGCCGGTCATGGACGGCAAGGAAACCATCAAGCGCATCCGTGCGAGCGACGAGCCTTGGCGCGACATCCCGGTGATCGCACTCACGGCGGACGCCATGAGTGGCGACAAGGAGCGCTACATGGCGCTCGGGATGAGCGATTATATCTCGAAGCCGATCGACGCGCGCGAACTGGCAACGAAATACATCACCTTGCTCCAGGGCAGCCCTTTGGCTGCTCAGGACGCAGCCTAGACACCTTCATGATGTGACCGATGTTGCCGCGGCGTCACGCTTCCCGCGTGCGCGAGCGATGCGTAGCCTATCCGCGCTGCACGAACCCAAACCGAACGCTCCGGCACGTAGCGCCATGGCGGCAACAAAGGTAGAGCATTAGCGATGGCGAACATTTTCATCACTGACATTCGCGGCTTTGCCAATCCGGCAATCGCTGAGCGGCTGCGCAAGGCGGGTGCGCGGGTAATCGGCTGTGATCCTGCAATTGAGCACGATGGTGATGAAGCGGGCATTGAGGTGATCGAATGGACGACGCCGCAAGCGATGGTGGCGCGGGCGGCGGAAGCCTTCGGCGGCAAGCTCGATGCGATCGTCATCTCGCCCGCAATGCCTGCGCCAAGAACCAATGTCGAAGATCTCAATGTCGAACTGCTGCTGCCGTACTTTCAGCGGCTGACCGCCGAGTCGCTGGTGTTTGCTGGCGCCGCTGTGAAGGCCATGCGCCCCAACAAAGCAGGGCGCATCGTGTTCGGGTCATCGTCGGGGCCGATCGGTGGGATTCCCGGATTTTCTCCCTATGCGGCGGCCCGCGCCGCGGTGAACGGCGTTGTGCGTACGCTGGCGCTTGAAGTCGCCGGCAGCGGCATCTCCGTGAACGCCGTCGCCGCCAACTTCATCCAGACGGAGACGTATTACCCGAAGGCGCTGCTGGAGGACCCGGTCAAAGGTCCCAAGCTTCTCGCACGTGTCCCGATGGGCAGGCTTGGGCAGGCAGACGAGGTCGCAGCGCTCGTCGAGCTTCTGGCGCTCGGACAAAGCGGTTTCATCTCAGGTCAGGTGATCCCGATATCGGGCGCCTGGTGCTGAAACTATTTTGCGAGTTTCTCTGCGAAGAAAGCCATGATGCGGTTGGCGCCGGCTTCACGCTGATCGCGCGTCTCCCCGAACGATCCACCAAGTCTGCCCTCCAGCAGCAGCGTCGCAAGGCCGTGCGCGATCGACCACGAAGCGATCACCGGCGTGAGGTCGGGATTGGCCTTGTCTTCCATCTTGCCGGACACGCCGAGAACTTCGACCGGAAGGTTGAAGCAGCGCTCCGCCTTGGCCTTCGCGTCGGGATAGCCGGAGAGGTCGCACATCTCCGTCCGGAACATCAGGCGGAACAGTTCAGGATGGTTGAGCGCAAAGCGGATATACGCTTCGCCCATCGCGCGGCTCTTGCTCTGGCGATCACGGACGAGGCCGACAGCGCTGACCATATAGTCATAGAGCTGGTCGAAGCCTTCGCCCGCCAGCTCCGCGAGAATCGCCTCGCGATCCTGGAAGTAGTGATACGGCGCCTGGTGGCTGACGCCTGCACGGCGCGCGACTTCGCGCATGGAAAGCGCGCCGAGTCCGCCTTCGTTCATCAGCTGAAGGCTGGCATTGAGGATTCCGGCGCGAACGTCGTCCTTGCCGGTAGTCCGGGTAACTGCTGTCATGTCTCGCCTATCTACTACTTGACACTGTCTAGGCGGCGATCCCCCCGTGTCAAGCACCCAATTCAGTTTCGTGACACATGCCGAACGGTCTGTCAGCCGAGAGTTGAACGTCAAAAGCCGCCAAATCTGGCGCGATTGGCCCGCAGACGTGTGTAATCCGAAGTTCCAGCGTGTTTTGGGGAGACCTGCATGGATTTCAATCTGCCGACCGAGCTGGCCGCTTACCTGGATGAGCTCGACCGTTTCATAGCAGCGGAGATCCAGCCGCTGGAGCAGGCGGACGACAATATGCGCTTCTTCGACCATCGTCGTGAGCACGCGCGTACGGACTGGTATGCGGGCGGACTACCCCGCCACGATTGGGAAGCGCTGCTGGCCGAGGCGCGCCACCGCGCTGACCGGGCCGGACATTTTCGTTTTGCACTGCCCAAGGAGGTGGGCGGCCAGACACGTGACGTAGGGGCGGGCGCCAACCTCGCCATGGCGGTGATCCGCGAGCATCTCGCGGCGCGTGGGTTGGGTCTTCATAACGATCTGCAGAACGAGCACTCGATTGTCGGCAACAGCGTCGGCGCGTTGCTGATGTGGCATTACGGCTCGGGCGCGCAGAAGGCCGAATGGATGGACGACCTTGCCGCTGGCCGTCGTGGCTTCGCCTTCGGCATCACGGAGCCAGCGCACGGTTCCGACGCCACACATATGGAGACCCGCGCTGTTCGCGACGGAGATCACTGGGTGATCGATGGCGAGAAGACCTGGAATACCGGTGTCCATACGGCGAGCCACGACATGATCTTCGCCCGCACGTCGGGCAAGGCAGGGGACGGTCATGGCATTACTGCATTTCTTGTTCCGACGAATTCGCCGGGCTTCAAGGCTGAAGAGTTCCTCTGGACGTTCAACATGCCGACCGACCACGCCCATGTAACGCTGAAGGGCGTGCGTGTGCCCGACAGCGCGGTATTCGGCGGCGAGGGGAAGGGGTTGCAGGTGGTGCAGCATTTCTTCAACGAGAATCGCATCCGACAGGCGGCCTCATCGCTGGGGGCTGCGCAGTATTGCGTCAATCAAGCGGTCGCCTACGCCAATGAGCGTGCTCCGTTCGGCAAACGATTATCATCTAATCAGGGCATCCAGTTCCCGCTGGTTGAACTGCAGACGCAGTGCGAGATGCTGCGTGCGCTGATCCACAAGACGGCATGGCAGATGGACACGATTGGCAACTTCGCCGTCTCGGACAAAGTCTCGATGTGCAACTACTGGGCAAATCGCTTGTGCTGTGAGGCGGCTGATCGCGCGATGCAAGTCCATGGCGGCCTTGGCTATTCGCGCCACAAACCGTTCGAGCACATCTATCGCCATCACCGCCGCTATCGCATCACGGAAGGCTCGGAGGAGATCCAGATGCGTCGTGTTGCGGGCTACATGTTCGGCTTCATGGACCAGCGCGCGCCGAAAGGCGTCACCGAATGATTGATACAGTAAGGTTGGAGAATGCGCTGAAGCGCATGCAGGGTTTCGAGGCATTGCTGGCTTGCGAGCGGCTGTCAGCGGGGGCCAGCCGCGAAACCTATCGTCTCATTATTCGCAAAGACGGCCGCGAGCAGGTCATGGCGCTGCGCCGTGCGCCGAATGAAGGCGGGCGGTCGGCCTTGGGTTTCGGTCCCGGGTTGGATGTCGAGGCGAAGCTGTTTGCTGCCGCGAGCAAGGCTGGCGTGCCGGGTCCGCGCGTGTTCATGATGCTGGAGTCGGGTGATGAGCTTGGCTCGGGCATTGTGATGGAGTGGATCAGCGGCGAAACACTGGGCGCGAAGATCGCACGGGCCCCGGAGCTTGCTCATACGCGCGAGACGCTGGCGCGTCAGTGCGGTGAGGTGCTGGCTCGGTTGCACAAGGCCGATGTGGCCGCGAGCGGCCTCGATGGGGTTCTCGAGACATTTGATGCCGAGCATTCCGTCCGCAAGACAAATGCGTCGTATCTTGAGTGCGAAACGCCCCAACCGATGATCGACTTCACGGCGATGTGGTTGCTCAGGAATCTTCCGAAGCAGCGGCCGCTCAAGCTGGTGCACAGCGACTTTCGGAATGGCAATTTCATCGTGCAGCCGGGCAAGGGCAAGGGCATCGTTGCCGTGCTGGATTGGGAGCTGGCGCATATCGGTGATCCGATGCGTGATCTTGGCTGGCTGATCACGCGCTCCTGGCGGTTCGGCGTGCCGGGTAAGCCAGTGGGCGGCTTCGGCGAACTGGACGATCTGATCGCCGGCTATGAAAATGCATCTGGCGAAACCGTTGATCGTGAAGCGGTACGCTTCTGGGAAATCTTCGGCTCGTTCTGGTGGGCGGTCGGCTGCCTCTCTATGGCGGAATCCTACCGGAAGGGCATGGAGACCAGCGTCGAGCGTCCCGCCATCGGGCGGCGCAGTTCGGAATGCCAGATCGACTGTGTGAACCTGATCATCCCCGGCAAGGCGCGCAAACCCCAGCCGGCGCTGCAGACCCTCTCAACCACAGAACTTCCGCGATCGGACGAGCTCCTGCAGGGCGTGCGGGACTTCCTGCGGAATGAAGCCTCCACGGCGCTTGAAGGCCGGAACCAGTTCCTCGCGCGCGTCGCCGCCAACTCGGTCGACATCGCCCTGCGCGAACTGACCTTCGGCGCTGACGCCGCCATGTGGGAAACACAGGCGCTGCGCACCCTGCTGGGCAGACCGGGCGAAGTCTCCGAACTGCGCGATTCGCTTTGCAAGGCGATCCGATTGGGCGAAATCGATATCAACAACCCCGATCTGCACGCTTATCTGCGCGGCAGTGTGCTGGCGCAGGCGATGATCGATCAGCCCAATTATCCCGGTGTTGCCGAGTGCCTGGCCCACAATTGATGCGGCCATAGCCGGGGCCTTCCGCGAGGTCACAGCTGCCTACTCGACGGTATCGCGTGACGAGGCTAAACCGGGCTTAGTCATTTCGAGGTGTTCTTCATGTCGCGTCCCGTCATTTCTGCGACCGGTCTTTATACGCCGCCCCATTCGATATCGAACGCGGAACTGGTCGCCAGCCTCAATGCCTGGACCGACAACTACAATGCCGAGCACGCGGAAGAGATCGCGGCCGGCAAGCGCGAGGCGAAGGCGCATTCGTCCGTCGAGTTCATCGAGAAGGCTTCCGGCATCAAGTCGCGCTTCGTGATCGACAAGGAAGGCGTGATCGACCCTAAAGTCATGCGCCCGCAAATCCCGGAGCGTCCCAACGATCAGATATCCGTACTGGCAGAGATCGCCGTGAACGCCGCCAAGCAGGCGCTGGCGTCGGCGGGTCGTGAGGCCAAGGACATCGATGCGGTTATCTGCGCCGCCTCCAACATGCAGCGTGCGTATCCGGCCATGGCCGTTGAGGTGCAGGCAGCTCTCGGCGCTGAAGGTTTTGCGTTCGACATGAACGTTGCCTGCTCGTCAGCGACCTTCGGCATCCAGACCGGCGCGGATTTCGTGCGCGCGGGCCATGCCAAGACGGTGTTGATGGTGAACCCGGAAATCTGCTCGGGCCACCTCAACTTCACCGACCGCGATAGCCACTTCATCTTCGGCGATGTCGCCACAGCCGTTCTGATCGAGGCGGAAGAGATTGCGCCCAAGGCTCACTGGTCGATCCTCGGCACACACCTCAAGACGCAGTTCTCGAACAACATCCGCAACAATTTCGGCTTCCTCAATCGCGCCGCGCCTGAAGGCGTGGGCAAAACCGACAAGTTGTTCGTTCAGGAGGGCCGCAAGGTCTTCAGGGAGGTCGTGCCGATGGTCTCCGCCATGATCCAGAGCGAGATGGACCGTCTCGGCATCCAGGCGAGCGATCTCAAGCGCATGTGGCTGCACCAGGCCAATGCCGGCATGAACCGCCTGATCGCGGAGCGCGTGCTGGGGCACGAAGCCAGCGAGCTCGAAAGCCCCACCGTGCTCGACACCTATGCCAACACGTCGTCTGCCGGCTCGATCATTGCGTTCCACAAGCATTCGGCTGACTTCAAGGCCGGAGAGAAGGGCCTGATCTGCTCCTTCGGCGCGGGCTATTCCGCAGGGACAGTCTTCATCGAGAAGGCGGCCTGATCCCCTCGCAGGGATGACAGGAAAGGGAGTTGTCCCCACTCCGTGCATTGATAGTCTCCGGCAAAACAAAAAATGCTGGAGGAAATCATGGGTGCGGACGCCGCCAAGCTGCCACCATTCCGCAAGCTGCCTTTCAAGGCGCCCGACATGGAGGTCCGCCGCGGCGAGGGCGGGGCTGTCTACCTGTCCTCGCGAACGCCTTTGGGCGTCGTCCCGCGTTCGATCCCACATGTGCTGGACAAGCGGGCGGCTGAGCATCCAGATCGTCCCTGGCTCAAGCAACGGGCGCCCAATCACGGGCCGTGGCGCACAGTCACCTATGGCGAGGGCGCGGCGATCACGCGGTCGCTGGCGCAGGCCCTGCTGGATCGCGGATTGGGGCCGGATGCGCCGCTGCTGATCCTGTCGGGCAATTCGATCGAGCACGCGTTGATACAGATGGCGGCGATGCGGATCGGCTCGCCCGCGACGCCGATCTCGATGGCGTATTCCGTGATGTCGACGGACTTCGCGAAGCTGAAGCACTGCTTCAACGCCGTGAAGCCGAAGGCGGTCTTCGTCCAGACCATGGACCCGTTCCGCAAGGCGCTCGCGACCTTGCCGCTGGAAGGCGTCGCGATCATTTCGGCGGACGGTTCGGAAGGCTCCGAGGCTTTCACGACACTGGCGGAGACGCCGGTGACGTCCGTTGTCGACACGGCGATGGACTGGCTCGGCCCGGATTCGATCGGCAAGTATCTCTTCACGTCGGGCTCGACGGGCATGCCGAAACCCGCTCCACAAAGCCAGGGCCAGATGACGGCGCAGATCGCGGCGCGCAATGCGCTGGATCAGCCGCTGCCGGATCATGACCCGAACGAGGTTCTCCAGAACCTCGACTGGATGCCGTGGAGCCACATCTCCGGCGGCAATGTGAACTACAATGGCTGCCTCGCACTTGGCGGCACATTCCACATTGACGAGGGCAGGCCGATGCCGGGCCTGTTTGCCACCACGATGAAGAACGCGGCAGACGTACGCCCGCAGTATTTCGGCTCTGCGCCGATTGCTTACGCCATGCTGGCAGAAGCGATGGAGCAGGATGCGGAGTTCCGCGACGCCTTCTTCAGCCGCATGAAATACATGGTCTATGGCGGCGCCACGTTGTCGGACGATCTCTATGACCGCATCCAGGCGCTGGCGATCGCCTCGACGGGCGAGCGCATTCCGCTGACGACGATGTATGGCGCGACCGAGACACAGGGCGTCACCATGGTGCACTGGGAGCTGGAGCGCGTCGGCATGGTCGGCCTGCCGCTGCCGGGACAGACGCTGAAGCTTGTGCCTGTAGGCGCCAAGATGGAGGTGCGCGTCAAAGGCCCGATGGTGATGAAGGGCTATCTGAACCTGCCCGAGAAGAACAAGGAGGTGTTCGACGAGGAAGGGTTCTATTGCCTCGGCGACGCCGCGCGCTTTTTCGATCCCGAGCATCCGGAAAAGGGGCTCGTCTTCGATGGCCGGGTGACAGAGGACTTCAAGCTCAATTCCGGCACGTGGGTGTCGGTCGGCACGTTGCGGCCGGATATCGTTGCGGCCTGCGCGCCGCTTGTGGCCGATGCGATCGTGTGCGGGCAGGACAAGCCTTATGTCGGCGCGCTGCTCTGGCCATCGCCGGCCGCCATGAAGGCGGCGATGGAAGCGGCGGGCGGCGATGGCGCGAAGGCTGTGGGCGAGCTCACGGCGCATGTTGCGCAGAAGCTGGCGGCGTTCAACGCGACGCAACCGGGCTCCTCGCGCCGGGTGGGGCGGTTCAAGATTTTGACCACGCCGCCCTCGCTCGATGCGGGCGAGATCACGGACAAGGGCTATGTGAATCAGCGCGTCGCGCAGGATCATCGCGCGGCCGATGTGGCGGCGCTGTTTGCACCGGATATTCCCCCCGGCGTCGTCAAGTTGACGTAGGACGCGAGGGAAGGCGCCTGCTCCGGAAAGTTCGCGTGGACTTGGCGTCTGCGGTGTGCAGGATGCCGTGCGCGTAACGCAGGTTTTACAGCTATCGGAGCGGCTATGTCTGCCTTGAATGTCGAGCGGCCGGACTTCATGCAGGATGAGGACATCCGCATGTTCGAGGACTCGGTTGGCAAGTTTTTCCAGCAACATGCGCCGACCGAGCGCGTGGAAAAATGGCGCAAGCAGAAGTGCGTTGATCGCGAGATGTGGAACGAGGCGGGCGCGGCCGGCCTGCTCGGACTTTCGACGCCCGAGGAATACGGCGGCATGGGCGGGGACTACCGCCATGAGGTCGTGTTCATGGAGCAGCTCGCAGCAAATGGCGTCGAGGGCTTCGGCGCCTCGCTGCACAATGCGATCGTGATGCCGTACATCATTCACTACGGCACCGAAGAGCAGAAGAAGCGCTGGCTGCCGCGCATGGCGACGGGTGAGCTTGTCTCCGCGATTGCGATGACGGAGCCGGGCGCGGGCTCTGACCTGCAGGGCATCAAGACGACGGCCAAGCGTTCGGGCAATGGCTATGTGATCAATGGCTCGAAGACGTTTATCACCAACGGGCAGACGGCGAACCTGATCTGTGTCGTCGCCAAGACCGATCCGACGCAGGGCGCCAAGGGCGTCTCGCTGGTGTTCCTTGAGACGGATGGCGCCGAAGGTTTCGAGCGCGGCCGCAATCTCAAGAAGATGGGGCAGGACGCGCAGGACACGTCCGAGCTGTTCTTCAATGATGTGAAGATCCCGGCGGAGAATCTGCTCGGCACGGAGGAGGGCCAGGGCTTCTACCAGCTGATGGGTCAGCTGCCGCAGGAGCGGCTCAACATTGCGGTGCAGGCGATTGCGACGATCGAGAAGGCGCTTGAGCTGACGATCGACTACGTGAAGCAACGTCAGGCTTTCGGGAAGCGCATCATCGATTTCCAGAACACCCAGTTCGTGCTGGCCGAGTGCAAGACCGAAGGGACAGTCGCGCGGGTGTTCGTGAACCACTGCATTGGCCTGCATCTGCAGGGCAAGCTGGATGCGGCGACGGCGTCGATGGCGAAGTACTGGCTGTCGGAACTCGAGGGCAAGATCGTCGACAAATGCCTGCAACTGTTTGGCGGCTATGGCTTCATGGACGAATACCCGATCAGCCGCATGTACCGCGACGTGCGCATTCAGCGCATCTATGGCGGCACCAACGAGATCATGAAGCTTCTGATCGCGCGGACGCTTTGAGTCATGCCTGGCAAGCGGCAGGCGTTTGACCGGCGGGAGCCGGGCGGGCCGTTTGATATTGTTGGCGATGTGCATGGCTGCTGCGATGAGCTGGAGGAGCTGCTCGCGGAGTTGGGGTATGACGTCACGTGGTCTGGCGAGGACGTGAGTGTGACGCCGCCCGAGGGGCGGACGTTTGTGTTTGTGGGCGATCTGGTGGATCGCGGGCCGCGTGTGCCGGATACGTTGCGCATCGCCATGGCGATGATGGAGGCGGGCGCGGGCCTTTGCGTCGAAGGAAATCACGACAACAAGTTCGGCCGCATGCTGAGCGGCGCGAACGTGAAGATGAACCACGGTCTGCAGGCGTCTGCGGATCAGATGGCGGCGGAGACGCCGGCGTTCAAGGCGAAGGCGCGGGCGTTTATCGACTCGCTGCCGCCTTATCTCTGGCTTGATGGTGGGAAGCTGGTGGTCGCGCACGCGGGTTTGAAAGAGGACATGCTGGGCCTCAACAACGGCAAGGTGCGGTCGTTCGCGCTCTATGGGGAGACGACAGGGGAGACGGATGGGTACGGCTTTCCCGTGCGGCGCAACTGGGCGCTGGAGCATGATGGTGAGCCGGCGATTGTTTATGGGCATGTGGCTGCGCCGGATGTGCAGGCGATCAACAATACCTGGTGCCTTGATACGGGCTGCTGTTTCGGGGGCAGGCTGACGGCGTTGCGCTGGCCCGAGAAGGAACTGGTGAGCGTTCCTGCGAAGCGGGTTTACTATGTGCCGGAGCGTCCGTTTGCGGATCGAACGCGCTGAGGCCGCAACTGGGCTTGACGTCGTCTGGGTGAGCCCGTTCAGATGCGGCCAACAATCGAGAGGAAATGTGCCATGAAAACGCGGATCACCGAGCTGTTCGGCATCGAGCATCCGATCATCCAGGGCGGCATGCATTATGTCGGTTTCGCCGAGATGGCGGCTGCGGTGTCGGAAGCGGGTGGGCTTGGGATCATCACGGGTCTGACGCAGAAGACGCCGGAGGGCCTGCGCGCGGAGATCCGCCGTTGCCGCGAGATGACAAGCAAGCCGTTCGGCGTGAACCTGACCTTCCTGCCGGCCGTGGTGCCGCCGGACTATCCGGGCTTTGTGCGCACGATCATCGAAGAGGGCGTGAAGATCGTCGAGACGGCGGGCAACAATCCGGCGCAGGTGATGCCGTTCTTCAAGCAGGCTGGCGTGAAGGTCATTCACAAGTGCACGTCGGTGCGTCACTCGCTGAAGGCCGAGAGCATTGGTTGTGATGCGGTGAGTGTCGATGGCTTCGAGTGCGGCGGGCATCCGGGCGAGGATGATGTGCCAAACTTCATCCTGCTGCCGCGTGCGGCGGAGGAGCTGAAGATTCCGTTCGTGGCTTCGGGCGGCATGGCTGATGGGCGGTCGCTGGTGGCGGCGATGGCGCTTGGAGCTGAAGGCATGAACATGGGTACGCGCTTCATTGCGACGAAGGAAGCGCCGGTGCACCAGAACGTGAAGGATGCGCTGGTGAAGGCGAGCGAGCTGGACACGCGCCTGATCATGCGTCCGCTGCGCAATACCGAGCGCGTGCTCAAGAATGCTGGCGTCGACAAGATCATCGAGAAGGAGAAGCAGCTCGGTGCGGGCGTGAAGTTCGAGGACATCATCAACGAAGTCGCCGGCGTTTATCCGAAGGTGATGCGCGATGGTGATATGGAAGCTGGGGCGTGGAGCTGCGGCATGGTTGCCGGCCTGATCCGCGATGTGCCGACTGTGAAAGAGCTGATCGACCGGATCATGCGCGAGGCGGACGAGATCATCTCGAAGCGGCTTGCCGGGGCCGTGCGGGCATAGGCTCGCGATCCCGCTGTTGAGCAGGGTTGTTGGGTTTTGATTTCAAGCGCGGTCGCTTAGGCGGCCGCGTTTTTGTTTGCGTGTTGGACCAAGACGCATCTCTCGCGGAGGCGGGAGTTCAGATGATGGGCGCTTTGCGCGCTTTTTTGCTGGGACTGGATCCCCGCCTTCGCGGGGAACGCGTGAACGGAGTTCACGCTTCCAGAGGTGGGGATGTGGCTCAGGGTAGTGAGCACGCCCTCGTCCTTTGAGACGCGCAGCTTTGCTGCGCTCCTCAGGATGAGGGCTATTGGGGGGCTGCTTTGCTGAGCAGCGTTTGTTTCCTGATGGGTGTCGGTCGTCCTTGCGGGCAGATTGTGCGGCATGGTCGGTGTGGCATTCACCGAGCAACGGCGCGCTTTCATCCGGAAGGTTGAGGCGACGTGGTGCACGAGCATCGCAAATACGCGCAGCACAGCTGTCAGCCAAAGCTGAGGAAGCTGCGGGGTGCCTAATCCAGTTTGCGCGTGTTTGTGTCGTGTCATGCGGGGTAGAATACCCCGGCACGGGGCGCCGTAGATTCTGGGGCGCTCTATCCCTCAAAATTTTGCGCTAACGCGCTGAGTTTGTTTGGGGTGTGCGGAAACTGTCCTACAGTTTCGGTGCAGCTCTATCCCCCAATTTCGGCGTTGTAGGGTGCATCAACGATGCACCGCGCCGCCGGCGCATGCCACGGTGCATCTTTGATGCACCCTACGAGTTTGGGGCTGGTCTGGGACAACGGGACGAGCCGCTCCTGGGTCCCGACTTTCGTCGGGAGGAGCGGGGCGAGGAATGCGCGGTGGTGGGTGGAGTTCCTGGGTTCCCGCTTTCGCGGGAATGACGATGGTGGGGGTGGTGTGTGGGCGTGGTGCATCTGTGATGCACCCTACGGGCCTGGGCTCAGTGTTGGGTGTTGAGTTCGTCGAGGACTGTGGCGATGGCAGCCACGAGGGTGGGGTCTTTTTTGGCGAGCTTCATGCGGAGGGCGCGGAGGTTGTCCTGCATCTTGATGCAGTTGGCGTCGAGGTCTGCGATCGCGACGAGGAGGGCTTCGAAGTGGTAGAAGCTTTCGATGCGCTCGGGGACGTCCTGGAGCTTGCCGGTGGGCAGGTCATTGAGGATGGCGATCAGTTCAAGTGTGAGCTTGGGATCGTCGGGGCCGGTGAAGAGGGGGCGGCTGTCGCGGAGCATGGCGATGCCGGCGCTGAAGGCATCGTCGTCGCGCGAGGAGAGCCAGTCCATCATGAGATCATAGGCGTTGGCACGGTCCAGCAGGATGGAGGCGGCCATCTCGGTGGAGGCGCTGCGCAGATGGGCGTGGTTGCGAAGTGTGGAGATGTCGCTGGCGGTGCGCAGGTCCAGCGCGGCCTGTACGGTGTGGAAGTCAGCGAACACGGCGGGCAAGTCTGCTGGCGGTCTGGGGATGTCGCCGCAGGCAGAGAACTGGCGGTTGGCGCGGGTGAGGGGTGATTGAGCGGCGTCGAGCGTGGCTTCGAGCTTGGCAAGGCTGGCTTCATCGCGTGACCGCGCGTCTGCCGGATAGAACAGCATCGGGTAGCGCACGAGTTCGGCCGCCATCGGCCAGCGGTTCGGCGCGCCGGGATAGTGGATGGCGACGCGCGGGAAATGGTTGAGCCAGTCGAGGACGGCTTTCGGCGTTTCGACGGGCATATAGGCCGTCCACGCATCGCCCGTATGGCGGCCATCATCGCCGATCTGCTTCGTCACGGCGAGCGTACCGCAGCGCAGGCAGGCATTGACGCTGATGTTGCGGGCGATGGGCCAGAGCGAGCGATGGAAGGCCGGGCCGCAGCTGCAATTGACGGTCTGAGAATGGTCCTGCTTTGAGGTCGGATCGGACTTGGCCTGATCGGATCTGGTTTGATCAGATCTGGCCTGATCAAGCTTGGCAGTATCGGCGAGCCCCGGCTTTGCGGCTTTCGGCTCGTGGGGCGGCAGGACCACTTCGCCCTTCTCGAAATACTCGCGCATGTGGTTGTTGCGCGGCCCGTCGGTGGCGCGCATGTCGAAGGTCAGGCGTTCCGGAGTGATCTCGCCATTGGCGCCTTCGCGTTCCCACTCGATGAAGATCTGCGTTAGGCCGGGATCGAGTTCCATCCGGCGGATGACGGCGGTGGCTTCAAAGGGAATGCGAATGCCGGTCGCGTCGGTGAAGCCGCGTATCACCCGGTAGCGGTGATGCGATTCCAGATGATCGATCGTCGTTCCCACGGCGTTTCCCCAATCCGGCCGCGGCGCATGTTCGTCAGAATGCGGACGGCGGTTTCAGGCTAGCGCATTGTGGTTGGCGCGAAAGTACCGGCCGTTACGGTTTCGCCTGACGGTTGCAAGGGTGACGCGGATTTGACCGGCGCCCGCTGCGTCAGACCCGGCCCGCTGCGCTTGGGCGCTGCGGACCGGGGGTTGGATCAGGCCTCGACGCCGGCGGGGCAGGAGACGCCGGTGCCGCCGATGCCGCAATAACCGCCGGGGTTCTTGGCGAGATACTGCTGGTGATAGTCCTCGGCGAAGTAGAATTCCGGCGCGGCGAGGATCTCGGTGGTGATCGCGCCCTTGCCGGCGGCTTTCAGTGCGCCCTGATAGGCGTCACGCGAGGCTTCGGCCTGACGCTTCTGTTCGTCGGAATAGGTATAGATCGCCGAGCGGTATTGCGTGCCGTGATCATTGCCCTGGCGCATGCCCTGGGTGGGATCGTGGTTTTCCCAGAACACTTTCAGGAGCTGACCGTAGGAGACCTTCGCGGGGTCGAAGACGACGAGCACCATCTCGGTGTGGCCGGTCTCGCCCGAGCAGACCTCCTGATAGGACGGGTTGGGCGTCTCACCGCCGGCATAGCCGACTGCGGTGGTCCAGACGCCGTCCTGTTGCCAGAACTTGCGCTCTGCGCCCCAGAAGCAGCCGAGGCCGAAGGCGGCGACTTCTAGACCTTCCGGGTAGGGCCCTTTGATCGGGCGGCCGTGGTTCACGAAATGCTCTTTGGGGACCGCAACTGCTGCGGAGCGGCCGGGCAGGGCTTCGCCGGGCCTGGGAAGCTGGCTCTTCTTGCCAAGGGAGAACATGGGATCATCCTTTGAATTCTGAGCCCCCTATGTGGGGTGGCCGAGGGCGGACGTCAAAAGCCGGGCTGTGGCTGAATTTAGCTGCAACTTGCGCTTAAGGCAGGCCCATGTAAAAGCGCCCTCCTGCGCTGGTGAGGTGGCCGAGTGGTCGAAGGCGCACGCTTGGAAAGCGTGTATACGGGAAACCGTATCGTGGGTTCGAATCCCACCTTCACCGCCAGTTGCTTCGGGCAATATCCCTCCGGAAAGCCCGGATTTCCTTTCTGAAAACAAAGCAGCAGCTACATGTCACGCTGGCATTGAGTCTGGATTTCGCGTAAACTCGTTGCATTCGCATCGAGTTTTGATGCCGGGGTCCGGGGGCAAACATGGATGCGGTGACGCCCAGGGGGCGGGTTCTGATCGTTGACGACCAGTTCCTGATCATCGAATTCCTTCGGATCTGGACCGAGGCTTGCGGCTTCGAGGTTTGCGAGACGGCGACGTCGGCGGCGAACGCGGTGACCCTGGCGATCGCGCTGAAGCCGGACATCGTGCTGATGGACGTGCAACTGGAACGCGGCGGGGATGGCGTGGTCGCGGCGGCCGAGATTTCGGCGGTGATCAACGTGCAGATCATCTTCGTGACGGGCGCCAATGATCCGGTGACCATGGCGCGGATTGCGGATTGCCAGCCCTTCGCGGCGCTGATCAAACCGGTGGACCCTGAAGAGCTGGGACAGGTGCTGACGCGCGCGATGGTGGGGCAGGAACAGGCCTCGCGTTGACGTGTGGAGAGCCATTTCCTGTTGCAGAGGAATATGCTCTAGCCTCGGATCGGGCGCCGTCTGGGAGGCTGTGATGAAGACCGTATTTCTGGCTCTGGCTGCGGCTGTGATCGCTGCGCCTGCAGCGTCTGCTCAGATCGACAGCGTTCGTCTGGGCGTGATGAAGCACAATATCTGCGTCAGCGACTGCAAGAACGCGGACAAGGAATCCGGCGTGAACATCAATGGCGAAGTGCGCTTTGCCTCGCCCGACTGGCTGGGCTGGGCTGCTTCTCCACATCCCTATGTGATGGCGTCGGTGAACACGGACGGCAACACGTCGTATGGCGGCGTGGGGCTTGAGTGGGACTGGAAGTTCGCGCCGAGCTGGCATCTGGAGCCGGGCTTTGGCTATGTGATCCACGACGGCTCGGTGAACAACCCGTATGCGAACGGCACGCCGCAAGCGGCGGCATTTGCCGAGGACCATGTGCTGCTCGGCTCGAAGGACCTGTTCCGGTCTTCGCTGGCGCTGACCTGGGATGTCTCGGAGACGTGGGCTGTGCAGGGCATCTACGAGCATCTGAGCCACGGCCAGATCCTCGCCAAGGGCCGCAATCAGGGCATGGACGAGATCGGCGTGCGCGTGGTGTGGCGGTTCCAGTAGGGGGCTGCGGAAGGCGCGCGGCGGGCCCGGAATCAGGCGGGGCAAAATAAGCCGGGCGGGCGGCTGACAGGCCCTTGTATCCCGGCTCTGTGCCCTGTATCACGCCCGCCTTGTCATCTGCCCAGATGGCGGAATTGGTAGACGCACTGCTTTCAGGTAGCAGCGGGTAACACCGTGGAGGTTCGAGTCCTCTTCTGGGCACCATTCTTCGGAAAAATTGACGACCGGGTCGCCGGGACAGGGGTCTGCTTCGCAGCTCTTTGTCCGTAGCGGGCGGCGTTTTCCTTCATTTTCAGGCAGTTTTGTGCATCTGGCATACAAATGGGTGCGATGCGGCACGGTTTGCTGCGATGCGAAAAAGTGTTTCTAAAACAGTGCGGTACATTCATATTTCGGGCGTCGAGCCACCTCCTGTTAACAACTTCGGCCTGTGATTGAGGCGGGAGGTTGGGGCATGTTGAGGAAGTAAAATGGCGTCAGCTTTGGCGTTTTCCTGGCCCGACCGGTTCCGTATCGCCCGGGATGCCTTGAACGAAGTTGAGTGTGATCTCGGTTGTCTGTCGGCCCTGCTGTCGGATACGGCCGATGCGATCGTCGACGATCCTGCAAACCTGGCCGAGGGCGGTGGCTTGAGCGGGTGGCCGACGATGGAGCGGCTGCAAACGCTTATCGCCAGTTGGAGACATCACCGGGCCCAGATGCAGGCGGCCTGGGATCGGTTGAGCGAGCGCGAGCGCCGGCAGGTGGGGCGGATGCCGCCTTTCGGCGCCGCGGACCCGACCCGGCCCTTCGCCTAGCTCTCGGAATCTGATCGTCAGCGGTGTCCACGCAGAACGCCGAGAGGGAAGGGCGGCTGCAAAAGCCTGCGGGTTAACGTCGTGTCCTGCGAGCGCTGAAAGTGCTCATCCGTACACGGATGTATTTGGTAAACGCGCCCCGCCTTGTTGGTCAGCGACACCTCAATGCAATCAACAAAATCAGAAAATATGATGTATTAGCACATATATTGTGAACCACTTGCCGGAATGATCGGCTGTCAGTGGAGGTTCGAATGACCCTGAACGGATTCCAGAGATTGGCAGTTATCAGCGTGTCGGGGCTTGCCCTGCTCACCACAACTGCGTGCGGCCATGTCAGCAAATTCCAGATCGCCAACAATGGCGGCAATGCAGACGGTCCCGTTGGCAATGGCGGCAACAGCGGCAGCGGCGGCAACACGGACGGTTCGGCTGGCAGCGGTGGCAACGTGGACAGCCCCGCCGGCAGTGATGGTAACGCCGAAGTCGCCGCTAATGACAGCGGTAGCGCCAGAAGCGGCAGGAGCGATAGCAGCGGTGGTGATGGCAATGGCGGCGGTTTGCCTACATCGTCGCCGCCGCGGCCGCGTGGCCTGACGCAGGCTACCGATTATCTCGGCGGAACGTTCGGCAACGTCCTGGTCAGCAGCGGCAACACCGCAAAGACCGCAAGCAATCTGGTGACGAACGCCGGCAGTCGAACAAGTCTATCGTTGGGGGCGGCGACCGGCGCCGTCGGCGGCCTGGTATCGACTGTCGGCATAAGCGCATCCAACCTTGGCGCAGGCGCTGTTGAAGGCGGGGCAAGCGCCATTCCGATAGTCGGGCCTGTGCTGGGAACGGCCACGTCGGTGTTCGACAGCATCATCGCGCCTGCAGCCAAGATCACCGTTCTCGACAACACTGTTGTCGGATTGGGATCAGGCAACAGCACGCAATTGATCGGCGCAACGGCTGGCTCGGCATCGCCGGCTCAGGGGACGCTTGCTTCTGCGAACGTCCTTGGCGGCATGGCTGCGAATCCCGGCGCTGTCGTGTCGGCGAATGTCGTCGGCGGGCAGGTGGCCACGGCCACGGTCCTGCCGAACGGTCTCGGCAATGGCCAGATCGCCGCGATCGACTCGCTTGCCAACATCGCTGTTGGCGGAACGACGATCCTGCCGGGTAGCTCCGCGGCCGTGGTCAACACAAACGTGCTGCCGAATGGTCTTGGCGGGCCGGGCAGCGTAGCCGATCTCAATACGGTGCTGTCTCCGGTTACGAGTGCTCTCGCTCCGGTCACCAGCGTGCTGGCTTCTGCTGCGGGCGGCAGTTCGGCGCTGTCTACAGACTCGCTTGCCCCGGTCACGGGCCTCGTCCAGGGCGTGGGCAGCACGGTCGGCAGCGTTCTTGTAAACCCGGCCACCGGCGGCCTGACGGGATCGACCAGCCTGCTTGGCGGGCTGACGGGGCGCACGACCGGTTCAACCGGCGGTCTCCTGAGCGGCATCACCGGGCCGCTTGGCAACGTCACACAATGAGATCGCTCACGGCTCCTCCTCAAGCGACCCGCCGACGGAGTGGCGGGAGCTGCGTGTAGGGCGAGCGCGGACGATCGCGCGTTCAGGGGATGATCATGGGGAAGCGCTCACCGCGCTTCCCCATGCCTAGTTTTGCAGGAGCATTTTTCGGGAAGATCTGCACATGTTTCGTCTTCGGTCCTTGCCGCTAACAGCCTGTTTCATCGCCATGGCCGCTGGCGTCGCCTATGCGCAAATCGTCGTCGACAAGGGACAACCCGGCCGGCTTGACGAGCCGAGCGCCAGCAAGGACCCGACGCTGAGGCCCAGGCTTCCCCCGTCGGTTGCGACAACAACGATTGCGCCGAACCAGGCAACGGGCGTCGCCATCACCGGCGTGCGTCTCGAACGGTCGAGCCTGCCGCGCGACGTTGCCGAAGCCGTCATGCGTCCGTTCATCGGCAAGCTGGTTACGACGGAGACGTTGCAGGGGCTCGCTGATGGCTATTCGAAAGCCTATGCGCGCTCCGACATCGCGCTCTACACAATTCTTGTGCCCGAGCAGAGCTTCGTTGACGGGCAGGTGCGTATCGTCGCCATCGAGAATTACATCGACGAGGTCATACTTGCCGGCGACAATCCGGCATCGGCGTCTCTGACGCGCGCCTATGCCTCGGAAATGGCCGAGCAGCGTCCGCTGACGCGTCCTGTCCTGCGGCGCTATCTGTCGCTCATGGATGATGTGCCCGGCGCCACGACGACGCCAAGGATTGTTGCGGGTGACAGGCCGGATACCGTGAAGCTGGTGCTCGACACCAAGCGAGACCCGATTGAAACCGTGCTGTCGCTCGATACGCGTGGCGCTGCCCGTCTGGGCCGAACGCAATTGACTGGCGACGTGTACTTCAACGGCTTCGGCTATGAAGGAAACCAGACACGTCTCACCGCCGCAGCCTCCGGCGATTTCAACCGCTTCCTATCGGCAACCCTGTCGCACGCCGCTACGTTCGGGCCGAGCGGCCTCACGGCCAGCGCTTCGATCGGCTACTTCCGCACGCGGCCTGATGATACCCCGATCGAAGGGAAGGGCTACACGGGCAGTCTCCAGGCCAGCTATCCGATCGTCCGCAGCCTGACCACGAACATCACCGCGGCCGGCGGGCTCGACGGGTTCAATTCGGACAACGCGCTGGTCGGCCAGATCCTGTCGAGTGATCGAACGCGTACGTTGCGCGGTGCGCTATCGATTGAAAGCACGCGCGGACAGACTGCCTGGGGCGCCAGCGTGTCTATCAGTCAGGGGCTGGATACATTGGGCGCACGCGTCGCCAACCCCGCCGTGTCCAGCGAGAGCTTCACCAAGGCAAACGTCCAGATTGCCGCCACGCGTGTGCTCGGTTCCAGCTGGCGTGTGCAAGGCTCCCTCTCGACCCAGCTATCAGACGATCGTTTGCCGACGAGCGAGCTGATGACGCTGGGTGGCGCCCGGTATGGTCGCGCATTCGACAGCGGCGTCGCCTCAGCCGACATGGGTGTAGCTGGTGTGGTGGAGCTCACTCGCAAGTTCGACGACAAGCCGATCGGCAAGGGCGTTGAGGCGTACGCCTTCCTGGACGGCGGCAAGCTCTGGTTTACCGATCGGCCGGGTCTCACGCTCGAAGACACTTATCTGTCGTCGGCTGGCGGCGGCGTGCGGGTGGGCATTTCAGACGCTGTGATCGGTCTCGAAGCGGCGCGTCAGGTTGCCGGTCGTGATGGCGATGGATGGCGAATGTCGGCCAGTCTCGGCAAGAATTTCTAGCTGCAACATCAAGCGAAAATACGAGGAAAACCGCCGAAAACCCCTGAATCCGACTCGTTTTTATATGTGCCAGCAGCAAAAATTTAATCTCGAGATGCGACAAAAGTCATCAAGGGCATCTGGGGCGTAAGGCTGAGAAAAATGGGCAACACATCCGCGGAAGCATCCCGGTTCGAACTGCGGAAACGTTACATCCGCCAACTCGAAGAGCGCATGCGCCTGCTGCAGCCCATGGCTGGACGGCTCGCGACGGAAACAATGACCCTGTCCGATTTCGAGCTTCTCGAAAGGGAGGCTCATCGGCTCAGCGGCAGCGGCGCCGTGTATGGCTATCCGATCATCAGTGACACGGCTGCGGCTCTCGAACTGGGTCTGCGCAATGGCGTGCGGGACGCGACCGAGATTGCGGCGCTGCTGGCGCCTCTGTTGAAGGCCTCGCTGCAGGTCGTCGGGGGTGGCGGTCACGATGCGGACCTGCCGTGGGCCGAGGATCATCAACGCGCCGAATACCGCCCGCTGGTTCTGGTCGCTGACACTGACCCCGCTTGCCGCCAGCAGCTCGACACCATGCTTGCTCCCTTTGCGCGCATCGAGATGGTGCAGACGGGTCGCGCGGTTGTCGAAGCCTCGCGGCGCGAGCGTTTTGACCTCATCCTCGTCAGCCATTGGCTGCCGGATATGAATGGCCTTGAGTTGTTGGCCGGATTGCGTCCGGTGGAAGGGCAGGTTGCATCGCCGGTCGTCATGATGATCCCGGCGCCCGACGCCGGCCAGATCCCGCACCTCGTCGCCGCCGGTATGAGCGATTATGTCATGAAGCCGTTCCACACGGACGTGGTGGGTGATCGGCTTCGCAGCCTCATGCAGCGCCAGCGGCCGGTTGTCCTGATCGCGGATGATGATCCGCTGATCTGCGAGATCTTCAAGACCAAGCTGCGCCAGCGCGGCGTCGATGTTTCAGTCGCCAACAGCGGCATGCAGGCGCTCGACATGGCGAAGCGACTGCGTCCGCATGCGATCATCCTCGATCGCTCCATGCCGCGTCTCGACGGGATGCAGGTTCTTTCCAGCATTCGCAGCAATGCAGCGCTCAGCAAGACGCCGATTCTCATTCTGTCGGCGCGCCGCAAGGAGAGCGACATCGCTGATGGCCTCGCACATGGCGCCGACGACTACATCTGCAAACCGTTCCTGCCTGACAATGTCGTGGAGCGTTGCCTGACCTTGCTTCGCAGCAACGGGCAACTCGCGGCCTGATGAGGTTTCAGGGTGCGGCCATGGTGCGACAATCCCTAGAGCTGCTCGATAGCCTCAACGAGGAAGCGTCCGACCTGTCGCCGCTGCGGCCCTCTTACAGGTCGCGCGACCGGCTGCTGGGCATGATTGTCGAGGAAGCCGCCAACGAGATTTATGTCTTCGATCTGGAAACGCATGCGCTGTTGCTGGTCAACAAGAAGGCGCGGCGGAATGTCGGCTACATGCAGAACGAGATCTGCACGATGGCAATCGACGATCTCATGGATTCGGCCGATGTCCGGCAGCTCAATGACGCGCTGAAGGAGATTGTCGGCGGCGCTGAAAACGTTCTCCTGCGCTGCCATCACAAGCGTCGCGACGGATCGTTCTACGCGGTTGAGTCATGCATCACGATCGGGCATCTCGATGGCCGCCTCATCGCTTTCTCCCTGACGACGGACAAGACCGCGACACGCCGCGCCGAAGCGCGCGCCCGCAAGTTTGCCGAGCTGGATCGCATCTGTTCCGAAGCAACAGCCCCCGCCGAGATTCCGCAGCTCGCTGTCGACTGGCTTCTTGGTAATGGCCGCTGGACGCTGGGAGGGTTTGTCGAGCTCAGCACGTCCGACGGCGGCCAACACACCATATGGAAGGGGCCAGCGGCGGAGGATTGGAAGCAGCGTGATCTGCAGGCGCTGGAGGTTTTCGTCCGCGCCGAGGGGCTTGCCTCGCGCCAGCGTCGCTGGCTGCAGAACCATCCGCTCGAACGTCCCAACGGCCGCAAGCTCATAGCCTCGCTGTTGCTTGTGCCGCTGATCTTCAATGATCAGTCCGTCGGTGTGTTCGTGCTCGTTGCAGCAACGCCGCTCACCCAGGCCGACCTGTTGATTCCGCCGGACGAGGCCCGCCAGAGGCTGTCGCAGGCCTATGAGCGCCGGATGAACGAGGAAGAGCTCGCTGAAGCGCGGGAGAGGCTGGAGGCGGCCGTCGAGGGGGCGGATACTGGTCTGTGGTATTACAACTATCGCACCGGAAAATTCTTCCTGTCTGAACGCGCCCAGGAAATCCTCGGGGTCTCGCGCGGCTACAAGATGCCGGACTGGGCCGAATTCGGCTCGCGTCTGCACCCGGATGACGTTGAACACACACGCCGCTCGATGAGCCGCCACGCCCATCATGGCGCGCCCTACAATGTGGAATACCGCTACCGGCTTAGCGACGGGGAATACATGTGGCTGCAGGTGCGCGGCCGGGGATCGTGGAACAAGGACGGTGCAATCGTCCGCACGGCCGGAACGCTTGTCGACATATCCGCCGAGAAGGAAGCCGAGTTCCTGCGGCGGGACATTTCGCTCGCCATGGCGGCCGACACGCCGCTCGACCAGAAGCTGTCCGCCGTGCTTACCAAGTCCGCGGCCTTCCTGCGCATGCCTATCGGCGCGCTTAGTCATGTGTCGGATGGCGAGTGCGAAGTACTGCATTCGACGGTTAGCGAAGGACCGTGGCGCAAGGGCGCCACCCAGCACCTGAAGGACACGCTCAGCTCCGATCTTTTCTTTGCGGACGAGGTTCAGGCCTATCCTGATCTTGGCGCGTCCCCCCTCGCAGGGCATCCGGCGCGCACGCGCATGGATGTTGAGGCGTTCATCGGGGCGCCGGTCTTCGTGAAGGGTGTTCGGTTCGGAACCCTGTGCTTCTTCTCGTCAAAGGTAAGAGAGAGCGCCTTCTCGGAGACGCGTCTCGCCATTGTGCGTCTTCTTGCACAGTGGGCAGGGGAAGAGATCGGGCGCGCGGCGAACCTTGCAAATCTCGTCGCCAGCAACGCGCTGAAATCCGCCAACCTGGCCGTAGTTGCCGACGCGGTTCTGACAATCAACAGCGCGGGCCGCATCGAGGACGCCAACTCGGCTGCCTGCGACCTGTTCGGCTGGACCACCGAATCCCTGCGCAGCATGCATATCGGCGAGCTGCTCCCCGGCGCCAAAGCGATTTCAACACCGGATGGCGGGTTGCTGCCGGTTCGTGCGCGGCAGGATATGGTCATGCGCCGCAATGGCGAGCGCGTAACTGTGTTGCTGCACGTCTCGGACGTTCAGCTGCTCGATCGCACACTGTCCACGGTCGTGGTGACGGACCTTACCCTTGTGAAGCAGGCGGAGTCCGCGAAGCGCGATTTCGTTTCCGTGGTAAGTCATGAGCTGCGCACGCCGCTCACGTCCATTCGCGGCGCTCTGGCGGTGATCGAGGCGCAGGCCGCCGGCCCGCTGCCGGCCGCCGCGTCCAACCTGATCCGCATCGCCAATCGTAATAGCGAGCGTCTGGTGCGCCTGGTGAATGACATCCTCGACATCGATAAGCTCGAGAACGGCAAGTTCGAGGTGAAGCTTCTGCCCGTAAGTCTGGCGCCCATCGTGCGCGAGTCCGTCACGGCCAATGCTGCCTATGCCGATCGATTTGGCGTCAGCTACTCGTTCGACCTGCCGGACGAAGACATTGTGGTCATTGCAGACAATGACCGTCTTCTGCAGGTTCTCGCGAACCTTTTGTCTAATGCCGCGAAGTTCACGCGGCCGGGCACATCCGTATCCGTCTTCATGACGATCGAGGGCGCACGTGTGCGTGTGTCCGTGCGGGACCAGGGACTCGGCGTGCCGGAAGAGCTGCGGCCACGATTGTTCGAGAAGTTTGCGCAGGCGCAGAACGTCAACACGCGCGACCGGGAAGGTTCAGGACTCGGTCTCAGCATTTCGCGCCAGCTCATGCAGTTGATGAATGGCGACATCGAGTATGCCTTCGAGGCGGGCGTGGGATCGACCTTCTCGCTGAAGATGCCGATTGCTTCGGCACAGACCGTTTCAAGCGCCGAAAGCGCCGGGGTTCACGAAGGGCGGATGGAACAGGGAGGTCACCAGCATGACAGTAAATGAGAGGGCGCTCGAACACGTAGCCTGCGTCGACGATGATGCCGACATTCTGCAGATCACGAAGTTCGCGCTTGAGGAAATCGGCGGGCTGAGGGTGACCGCTTTCGAGGGGCCGCGCGCCGCGCTCGAAGGCATGGCGGGGGCAATGCCCGATCTCATCCTGATGGATGTGATGATGCCTGAAATGGATGGGCCCACAGCGTTGAAGGTGCTTAGCCGGCTCGATGCTGTCTCGCATATCCCCGTCGTCTTCATGACCGCCCGGGTTCAGCCGCACGAGCTGCGTGATTATCTGGCGCTGGGCGCGGCGGGCGTTATCAGCAAGCCGTACGATCCCGTCACCCTGCCGCTGCAGCTGGTCGACATATGGCGCAAGCAGACTGCGAGAAGGGCCGTTGCATGACGCAGCCACCGCAAGCCAGACAGCCCGGCGCCGGACATTCACGGTCGGATTCGGAAGCCGCAGCTGTGGCCTTCGAACGCGAGACCGCGTCCGCATTGCGGCCGCGTCTGATTGCGGTTGATGATGATCCGGCGATTCTCGACGTCATCGAGATCGTGGCGATGGAATCCGGCTACGACGTCATGACCCTGTCGGATGCCGCCGAACTGCCGCAGGCGGTTGAGCGCTTCAGGCCATCGCTGGTCATCTCGGATCTCATGATGCCGAATGTCGACGGCGTGACGTTGCTGCGCAATCTCGCAGCCTCCGGGGCAAAGTGCAGCGTTATCGTTGCCAGTGCTGCGGATTCTAAGACGCTGGCGGCTGCGGTGCGTATCGGGCGTGGCTACGGCCTTGAAATGGCAGCGCCTCTGCCGAAGCCATTCACCGTCATGGCCCTGCAGGAAGCGATCCTTCGTTCGCCCGACACGATATCCATTTCCGAACCGCACCAGGCACTGTCCAACGGGGAGCTGGAGGTCTGGTATCAACCCAAGGTCTCGCTCCGCCCGGCGGATCGCGACAAGATCACTGGCGCTGAAGCGCTGGTCCGCTGGCGTCACCCGGAGAAGGGCGTTCTCAATGCCGCGCGCTTTATCGGCCTCATCGAAAGCGAAGGCCTGATCGATAACCTGTCCACCTACGTGATCTCGCAGGTTGTTCGCGATGTTTCCCGGTGGACGGGTCTACCGCCCGGATTTGCCGTCGCCATCAACCTGCCGGCCACTACGGTCTGCGACATCAACTTTCCGGATCAGTTCGCGGCCGTGCTTGCCGACGCTGGCGTCTCGCCCGCCAACATCATCATCGAGCTAACCGAGCGCGAGGCGATAACCGATCAGACCGTTGCTATCGACAGCATGACGCGCCTCCGCCTCAAGGGGGTCGGTTTGTCGATGGATGATTTCGGGCTCGGTCACTCCTCGCTGTCGGAACTCTATCGGATGCCGTTCAGCGAAGTGAAGATCGATGCATCCTTCGTACGAGACCTGTCGATGTTTCCGGATGCACGGAAGATCATCAAGTCGGTGATCGACCTGTCACGCGAACTCGGGATCGATTGCTGCGCCGAGGGCATCGAAACGCAGGTGCAGGCAATCGCGCTGAAGGCGCTCGGCTGCTCGAAGGGGCAGGGCTATCTGTATGGCCGCGCCATTCCGGCCAAGCATTTCGAAGGCCTTCTTGGGGTCGATAGCGGGTCGGCGTCGGACGAGTCTTCCTACGCCAGCGGGTCCCGGCGCATCTAGGTGCGGCTGCCTTGCTGAACCCGGCCTGAGGCGCCCGTGTCCGGACAAAAAAATTGGCCTCCCGGGTGGGAGGCCAATCAGTGTCCGGCTCAGGGAGGAGACCGGGAATGCCCGCTGGGAAGCGGGCCAATTTTGAAGGGCTATCGCCTATTCAAAGTGGAACTTCAGATCCACACCAACCATGCGCGGCGGCGTGTAGGCGAAGGTCTGGTACTGACCGTTGTCGGCGACGCGGAAGCTGTTCGCACCAACGCTCGTGGATTGCTCCTTGTCGAAGGCGTTGCGCACCCAGGCCGTGATGCTGAAGGTCTCGTTGGGCGAGTACCAGTTCAGGCGGGCGTCCACGTTATCGTAGGCTTTCGACAGCTCGCTCGAGTTGTTGAAGAACGACTCGTAGAACTTGTCGCGCCACGAGTAGGAGATCGTCGGCAGCAGGTACGAACCATCTTCCATGTCGAAGCGGTACGACACGTTCATCGAGACCTTGTTCTCCGGCGACTGGGCAAGCGTGTTGCCTTCGACCGAGCGGCGCGCGGCCGGATCAACCGGCGTCGTGAAGGTCGTCGTGCAGGTTACGCGCGAGTTGGCCGTGGCGCCGACGCAACGCGAGTCACGCGACGGATCGAGATAGGTGTCCGACTGCGAGATCTGCGCATCGAGATAGGCGTAGGTGAAGCCGATGTTCAGCGGGTCGATCGGGTTCCAGTTGGCTTCGAGTTCGAAGCCTTTGGTCTCGACTTCCGGCAGGTTGACGAAGGCCGTCGACGAGCTTTGCAGGCCGGTCACGGAGTTGGTCGTGACGACGCCCAGCGGCGCTTGTGCATCCGTGTACTTGTAGAAGAACAGGGCTGCGTTGGTCGTCAGGCCGAAGTCGACCCAGGTTTGCTTCCAGCCCGCTTCGTACGAGTCGACGAACTCCGGCTTGGTGTACGGCGAAGCGCCGAAGCCAAGGTTGTTGAAGCCGCCGGCTTTGTAGCCGCGCGAGTATTTAGCGAACGTCAGCGTGTCGTCGAACGGACGGTACTCGACGCCCAGCATGCCGGTGACGGCTTCCCAGTCGTCTTTCAGACGGCGGATGGCAAAGCCACGGTCGTCATAGTAAGCGCCCGGCGAGGCGGTGACTGCTGCGCCGTACTGCGAAGCCGTGATGTTCGAGTACAGCGGCAGGCCGTTGGCCGTGCAGAGGATGTAGCAGGCGAGGAAGCCCTCTTCTTTCGACTCTTTGTTGTCGATCGAGTAGCGCAGGCCAGCCGTGAACTTCAGCTGGTCGTTCAGCGTGTAGTCCGCCTGGCCGTAGACGCCGTAAGCGTTGAACAGGCTGGTGTTGCCGAAGTACTGGAGATAGCGGTTCGGGTTCGCGATGAAGCTCATCGTGCCGAGGTTGAAGTAGCTGTTGGCCAGCGGCTCGTTGTCGAGCGTCTGGACCTGACCCGGCTGTTCCGAGTTCTCCTGGTACTGGTACGCGCCGACGATCCAGGTGAGGGGACCATCCGTCGTCGAGATCAGGTTGATCTCGTTCGAGAACATCGAGCGGCTTTCAGCGTACAGGTTCAGCACGTTCGGGTAGATCGTGCGCGAACCGGCGGAGGTGATGCAGGCGCCGAGTCCAACCGACGACAGCGTCGAGGTCGGGAAGCCGATCAGCGGGTTTGCGGCGGCGAGGCCGCAGAGGCCAGCCGTGCTCTGGCCGTTGATCGAGTTGTACGTGATCGACTGGAGCGGTGTGCCGTCGCCATCGCTGTACAGCTTGTAGTCGTAGAACGTGTAGCCGCCGGTGTATTTGATGTCGAACCAGTCGGTCTCGTACACGGCCTCGAAGATCGCTTCGTCATACTGGTCGAGCTTGGCGGTCGAGGCATAGTTGGTGTTGTAGGCGTGCTCACGGTTCGTCGCGAACGGGTTATCGCGACGGTTGCCGGTCTGCGTGAAGCTGGTCACTGACGGGTTCGAGTAGGCGAAAGCCGCGTTCGGGCCGACGCTGCCCGACGGTGCGAAGGTCGAGAGGAACGGTGCTGTCGAGAATGCTGCCGTACGGCCGCCCGGAGGGCCGGCCTTGTCGTAACCCGAGTCAGCGACCTTCAGCCACCACGAGAAGCGGTTGCCGATTTCGCCTTCGAGCTGGGCTTCGTAGTAGTAGTCGTCGATTTCCCAGCCTTCGTTGGCGCCTGTGCCGTAGTTGAAGTCGATGCCGTTGCGCTGTTCGCGCTGACCAGCGACGCGGTAACGCAGCGAGTCGGTGATCGGGCCGGACACAGCCGCTACGATGTTGCGGTAGTCGTAGCTGCCGAGGCCGAGCTTGAAGTCGGTGGTGAATTCGTCGGTCGGACGACGCGAGATCGTGTTGATGGCGCCGCCGATGGCGTTACGGCCGTACAGCGTGCCCTGCGGTCCGCGGAGGACTTCGACGCGCTGGATCAGCAGCGAGTCTTTGCCGGCCATGACGGCGAACGGCGTGTAGATGCCGTCGTTATAGTTGGCGACGCCCGGGTCCGCGCCGAACGAGTTGGTCAGGCGGCCAATGCCGCGCAGCGTGATGCGCTCGTTGCCCGGCGTGTAGGAGAGGCCCGGCGTCACGTTCGTGAGGTCGGTCACCGAGATGATGCCGAGCTGTTCCTTGGCTTGCGCTGTGACGGCGGTGACGGCGACAGCGATGTCCTGGACCGTCTCTTCACGCTTGTTGGCGGTGATAACGACGACGTCGCGCGTAGGGGCCGAGGGCTCCTGATCCGCAGCCTGCGGGGCGGCGGGCGCCTGGTCGGCAACCTGGGCGAGCGCGGGGAACGTGGTGCTGAGCGCGATCGCGCTCGCGAACAAATAATACTTAGTGCGCTTCATTGCGCCCTCCCTGTGGGTTGCATCCTCTCGGCGGGGCGCGTCTTCGCGCGCTGACCGCAAACCGGACTACCGGCTTGCTGCTCCTTCTCATCAGGTTCCCTTAACGTCAATTCAATAAGACCTTGCGGAATACCTTAAAGTCATTCCGCAACGACGATTGGTTGTTAGTGATGCCCGAAGCACACGCTAAAATTGTCTTTGTACGAACTCATTCGCGACTGCAGCATGAATGCTGCAGAGCACACACTCTGCTTTTGGTGCGCGCCGCGAAATCTTTACGTTAGGTCAAGAGGACTGGAGCTGGCCTAACCCGTCGGACGAAGCCGACAACTCCCGAAATGAGCGACGAGGATCGCGATCCCGTTGACGTGCGCGCTAACCCTGTTTGAGTGCGCCCAACAAGACAGGGATCATCATGGCCGACACATTCCGCGCGCTCCGCGTCCACAAGACTGAAGGTGGACAAGAGGTCCGTTTCGAAAGTCTCAGCGAAGCCGATCTGATGCCCGGCGATGTGACTGTGCGCGTCAGCCATTCGACCGTGAACTTCAAGGATGGCCTCGCCATCACCGGCAAGTCGCCCGTCGTGCGCGCGTGGCCGCTTATTCCCGGCATCGACTTCGCTGGCGAAGTCATCCGTTCGGATACCGAAGCCTACAAGCCTGGCGATCGCGTCGTATTGAATGGCTGGGGCGTTGGCGAGATGCACAATGGAGGCTTCTCGCAAGTCGCGCGCGTGAATGGCGACTGGCTGGTGAAGTTGCCGTCTGGCATCTCGAACCCGGACGCAATGGCGATCGGTACGGCGGGTTATACGGCGATGCTCTGTGTCATCGCGCTGGAGCGTAACGGCGTTACGCCAGACAAGGGGCCGATCATCGTGACCGGCGCCGCTGGCGGCGTGGGCTCTGTCGCAATCGCGCTACTGGCAAAGCTCGGCTATCACGTTGTCGCTTCATCGCGCCGCAAGGAGAGCGAGACGGATTACCTCGTCGGTCTCGGTGCGAAGGAGGTTGTTGATGCGGCTGAGTTCGCCGGGCCCGGTCGCCCGTTGGGCAAGGAGCGCTGGGCAGGCGGTGTTGACGCTGTCGGCAGCCACACGCTTGCGAACATCCTCGCCGCGACGAAATACGGCGGCACGGTCACGGCTTGCGGTCTCGCGCAGGGCATGGATCTGCCGGCGTCGGTTGCGCCTTTCATTCTGCGCAACGTCACGCTTGCCGGCATCGACAGCGTCATGCGTTCGAAGGCTGACCGCGAGGAGGCGTGGAGCCGGCTGGCGCGTGATCTCGATCTCGCCAAGCTGAGCGCCATGGTGCATCCGGCGACGCTGTCTGATGTGCCCGACCTTGGCCGTGCTATTGTCGAGGGCAAGGTCCGCGGCCGCGTGGTCGTTGACGTCAACGCCTGAAGTCTCGCGAAAAGGGATCGTCATGAAAGACGTAGCCGTCGTCAGCTATTGCCGCACAGGCATCGCCAAGGCCTTCCGTGGCGCGCTCAACCAGACACACGGCATTCCGCTTGCGGCGCATGTGTTGAAGGAAGCGGTCTCGCGGGCGAAGATCGAAAGCGGCGAGGTGGAAGACGTTGTCCTCGGCTGCGGCCTGCCGCAGGGCGCGACCGGCCACAATATTGGTCGCACCGCCTCGCTTGAAGCCGGCTTCGATGTGCCGGGCGTGACGGTCAACCGCTATTGCGGCTCAGGCCTCACAGCCGCCTCGATGATCGCCAGCCGCATCGCCACGGGCGAGATTGCATGCGGCATCGCTGGCGGCGTCGAGAGCATCAGCCTCGTGCAGATCGGCATCGCGGTTGACGGCTTCTTCTATCCGCCGCTGCAGGCGAAGATGCCCTCCGTCTGGTGGACGATGAATGAGACCGCCGACTTCGTCGCGAAGAAATACGGCATTAGTCGCGACGCACTCGATGCTTATGTGGTGAAAAGCCAGCAGCGCGTTGAGGTCGCGCGTGCGGCGGGCAAGTTCGCTGACGAGATCACGCCGTTCACCACCACGATGAAAGTCACTGATCGCGCGACAGGGCAGACGAGCGAACAGCAGGTAACGCTCGACCATGATGAAGGTCCGCGTGCCGACACGACGATCGAAGGTCTCGCCAAGCTCAAGCCCGTCTATGAGGGCGGCACGACGACGGCTGGCAATGCCTCGCAGCTTTCAGACGGCGCCGGCGCTGTCGTGATGATGGATGCCGATTTAGCTGCAAAGCGCGGCCTGCCGATCATCGGCCTGTTCCGCGGGATGCAACTCGCCTCCGTCGCGCCGGAGGAGATGAGCATCGCCATCACCCCGGCAATTCGTAAGCTGATGAAGCAGCACGCGCTCTCCAACGCCGATATCGACTTGTGGGAGCTGCACGAGGCCTACGCCGTCACCACGCTTTACAATCAGGCGCAGCTCGATACGCCGTGGGAGACGACCAATGTGAATGGCGGGGCGATTGCGCTGGGCCATCCCTATGGCATGTCAGGCATCCGCTATCTCGGCTCGACGCTGCTGGAACTCGGCCGTCGGGGCAAAAAAAAGGCTCTGGTCGGCGTTTGTACGGCCGGTGGAATGGCCACGGCGGCTTATCTCGAGCGCACATAGGTTCGCAAAGCCCTGACCGGGTTGTGTTCCGGCCCGTTTTTCGCCATTGCTGCCCCCGAAAGCGAGGCATCTATGGCTATTCACCACCACGAGGGGGATCTTCCGGCGAACGTTACGTTCACGGGTTCCGTTGCCATCGACACCGAGACGATGGGACTCAATCCTTTCCGCGACGCCCTGTGCGTGGTGCAGCTGTCAGACGGGAAGGGCGATGCGCACGTCGTTCGCCTCAATCGTCCGGACTATAACTGTCCGAACCTCAAGGCGCTGGTGTCCAATCCGCGCGTGCTCAAGATCTTCCACTTCGCGCGCTTCGATCTCGGCATGATCCAGCAATGGCTCGGCGCGCCGTGCTTCCCCGTCTATTGCACCAAGATCGCCTCGCGCCTCGCCCGTACCTACACGGATCGCCACGGCCTCAAGGATCTGTCGCGCGAGCTTCTGAACATCGACATGTCGAAAGCTCAGCAATCGTCCGACTGGGGCGCCGAGAAGCTCTCCGACGCGCAGCTGGCCTATGCCGCCTCCGACGTGACCCACCTGCATGAGCTGAAGGCCAAGCTGGACGTCATGCTGGCCCGCGAAGGCCGTACCGAGCTGGCGCAGGCCTGCTTCGACTTCCTGCCGGTCCGGGCGGCTCTCGACCTGTCCGGCTGGGCCGAGCAAGACATTTTTGCACACAGCTAGGAAATTCCGCCTCTTTTGGGCCCTGTGACTGAAGTCAGAAGGTTTCCCAGACAAGGTTCCCGTCCTAGGCTGGCGCATGGTCACTGCCGCAAATCCGCATCGTTCGATGGATCTCTGGGGTCCGCGGCGCGCTACCTCGCTGAAGGAGGCGCGTCGGCGCACGGCGCTTGTGCATATCCTGCGGCTGCTGTTCACGATTGGCGCTGTGCTTTCGGCCGGAACGCTGGTCGGCACCATCATCAATTCCAGCCTCGCGCCCACGCCCGTGTCCGGCCCTACCTCCGGTCTCAGCGTCACTGTGCTGGCTCCCCGGTTCGAGGGGTTTGATTCGAATGATCGCCCCTACAACCTGACGGCTGAGACCGCCCGCCGCCGCCGCGAGGACGTGTCGCTGATCGATCTGGTCAATCCGCGCCTTGAGGATGCCGCCTCATCCGTGGTTCAGGCGCGAGAGGGCGTATGGAACGCCGACGCCGAAGTCCTCGATCTGATGGGCGATGTCGTGATGACGGATGCCGCCGGATACACCTTCACCTCGCAGCGTACCCGCATGCATGTGAAGGAAAACAGGGTGGAGGGGCAGACCCCGCTCAACGGGGTGGGGCCCATTGGCGAGATTCGGGCGGACGAGTATGAGGTGCTGGATGACGGCAACCGCATCGTCCTCAAGGGCAATGTTTGGACAAGATTCACGCCCAAAAGGAAACGCGGCGCCCGGCCAACCGGCGGCGCCAATTAGGACGACCACTATGACGGGCAAGCATTTCACCCTTCTTCTGGCTGGCGTTGCCGGCGCGATCCTGGCCGCTGGCCCTGCCGCCGCCCAGATCGGCCGCGGCGACGCTCCGGTCGAGATCACCTCGAAGGAGGCGTCGTATCTGCAGAACGAAGGCCGTGGTGTGTACACAGGCGACGTTGTTGCGACGCAGGCCGACAGCCGTATCACCGCCGACAAGCTCACCGTGCTCTGCGCCAAGACCAAGCCCGTCGCGGGCGAAGATTCCCAGTGCGAGGCGATGGAACAGCTGATCGCCGAAGGCCGCGTCTTCTACACCGCGCCGGATGTGAAGATCCGTGGCGACAGGGCCCAGTACGACTATACCGCCGACACCATCACCATCACGGGCGATGTTATTCTTTCGCGTGGCACGGAAGGCGTCGTTCGCGGCACGCAGGTCGTCTACAAGGTCGCGGAAGGCCGCACGGTCATCACCGCCGGCTCCAACCGCGTGACCTCTATCTTCACGCCCGCCTCGAAGCGTGACCCGGCTGCGCCCGCAGCTCCTGCAACGCGTCCGAACTGAGATCCTGATGGCCGACGCGCCCGCTGAAAAGATCTTCGCTCAAGGCCAGGCTGGCGCGGATGACCGCGACGGTCTGCGCGCTGCCAATCTGGCCAAGTCGTTCAAAAGCCGTCAGGTCGTGAAGGATGTCGGCCTGCACGTGCGCCGTGGCGAGATCGTCGGCCTGCTGGGTCCGAACGGCGCGGGCAAGACCACCTGCTTCTACATGATGATGGGGCTGATCCAGGCTGACGCGGGCCGGGTCACCATCGATGGTGCGGATGTCACAGCCCTGCCGATGTACCAGCGCGCCCGCCTGGGCGTGGGCTACCTGCCTCAGGAAAACTCGATCTTCCGTGGCATGAGCGTCTGGGACAACGTCATGTCCGTGGCCGAACTGACCGAGGACAGCCGTTCCAAGCGCCAGGAGCTGACCGAGTCGCTGCTGGAGGAGCTCCAGATCGCCCGGCTGGCCAAGCAGAACGCCAACTCCCTGTCGGGCGGGGAGCGCCGCAGGGTCGAGATTGCCCGCGCGCTGGCCTCCCGGCCGAACTTCATGTTGCTGGACGAACCCTTCACCGGCATCGACCCGCTGGCCGTGTCCGACATTTCCGATCTGGTCCGTTATCTCAAGGGCAGGGGCCTCGGGGTCCTGATTACAGATCACCAGGTCCGCGAAACCCTCGAAATCGTCGATCGGGCCTCGATCATCTACGACGGGAAGGTGCTGTTCGAGGGCACGCCATCCGCCGTACTTACTAACGAAGATGTCCGCCGTGTTTACCTTGGAGCAAGATTCAGCACGCAGTGACGGGGATTCCCGACGGTTCTGACGTTGCCGATTATGCAATTTTAATACCGACCGGTTAATTGTGGCTCTGTGAGTGGGGTCGGCCGGCATAGGCTCGCCCGGCGCGGTTTCTGGGAGGTTCTTTTGGCGCTTGCGCATCGTCTGCAGCTGAGACAGGGCCAGTCCCTCGTCATGACGCCGCAGCTGCAGCAGGCGATCAAGCTGCTCCAGCTCTCCA